>Ga0075277_1000028_pt1 | contig 10267 bp, 7 predicted proteins | sample SF_Rice_10C_0N_1_FD_69771 | JGI IMG/M metagenome (GOLD analysis project Ga0075277, IMG submission 69771) | Rice paddy soil microbial communities from Twitchell Island, California, USA - SF_Rice_10C_0N_101 | ecosystem: Environmental > Terrestrial > Soil > Paddy field/soil | place: USA: Twitchell... | reverse complement strand
TTCTGGCAAGTGCATTTACCTGGGGCGCATATTCAATGGTTAATAAAAAAATCAGCTTAACGTATCCTCCGCTTATGACTATCCTGTATCTCTTTATTATTATGGCCGTTTTAATCCTTCCCTTTACGGCAAATGAAGAAACAATACTCAGACTTGAGCACCTCTCATCTATCGGATGGATATCAATTATTTTCCTTGGAATTTTCTGCTCAGGCATAGCATATGTACTGTGGGCTCAGTCACTTAAAGATATGGATTCATCAAAAGTAGGCGCATTCCTTTATTTTGAGCCTTTTGTCACAGTATTTTCTGCATGGATTTTCTTACATGAAAACATTACACTTATAATGCTTGTAAGCGGCATAATAATAATTGTTGGGGTAATTATAGTTAACCGCAATTAAATCCCTTTTTATCGTGATCTGAATTAATTATCCTGCTTAGTGTGTTCTCTTTCGAATCTTTTTGTAGCCTATTTTGTTAAAGTGCAGTGTATATAATAACAAACTGAAAGAAATATATATGTCAGGAAAAACAGCAGCATATAAAATATTATTTATCTTAATCATAGCATTATCATTTGCAGCCTGTGAAAACTCTACTGAAAATAATCCTGCACCCGATAATACAAAGACTTTTCCTAATAAGGTCGGTGATAAATGGATATATGCGGTTCACGACAGCGTGACTAATTCCGAAGATACTCTTACTATCAGCATTGTGGGGACTACTACAGGAAACGGGAAGAATTTAACTGTATGGACAAGAAAATCGAATTTTTATAATGATACGTTATATGTTTTTTTAGACAATAATACTGTTTATTATTATACTGATTCATATCCGAATGTAATTGATAATAAAATTGTATTCCCGCTGGAAGTTGGAAAATACTGGCAAAACCCCGACTTGATTTCTGACTCATCTAAGGTTACGGCTAAAGAACCTGTTAATGTACCCGCAGCTAATTTCACCGATGCATATAGAATTGAAAGGAACTGGAGCAGCTTTAATGTTTATGGACATTCAGTAACATGGTTTGTGGATAATGTCGGTATTGTAAAAGAATACCTGAGAATACAGGGTTTTGATAATATCAGACAAACCTGGGAATTGTTAGACTATACACTTCAGTGATAATTGAAAGTTGGGTCCGGCAGCTGCCGGACGAAATCCCGTCTCACGGGAACTATTGATTGGCTTCTTCACCGCTCCGTATTCTATTCTTCCCCCTGTCCAATTCCGGAAAAGTGCATTATATTTGTCAATTCAATTTTAAGGTTAAGGGAAACTTTTGAATCCGTGGAAAGGTGTTAAAGGCTTATCACGCGACCTCTGGGTTATTTATACTGCTACGCTGATAAACAGGTCGGGTACAATGGTTCTGCCTTTCCTTGCCCTTTATCTCACTACCCGGCTTCATGAGGATGCTGCAACGGCAGGATTGATATTAACATTTTACGGGATAGGAGCCTTAGTTACTGCTCCATTAATGGGCAGACTTTCTGATAAAGCCGGGTCTCTTACAGTAATGAAACTTTCACTGTTCTTATCGGGCTGCATTCTGTTATTATATCCGATGATACAGGGATTCGGACTGCTGCTTGCTGCAACTTTCTTGTGGGCAATTATAAATGAAGCTTTTCGTCCTGCTGTTATGTCGCTGATCTCGTATATAGCTCCTCCCGAAAAAAGAAAAACAGCATTTGCAATGAACAGGCTGGTCATCAATCTGGGTATGAGTATTGGTCCCGTAGCTGCAGGTTTTTTAGCCCAGATCAGTTTCTCAATAATATTCTATGTTGATGCAGTCACTGCAATTTTGGCCGCAGCATTCCTGACCTTCTATCCGGTTCATCATAAGATAAATAAAGAGGAGCTTGAAAAGGAAGGTGAAAAACTGCAGTCGCACAAAGGTATTGTGCTGAAGGATATCCGGTTTATATTTTTTCTGCTGGCACTAACGCCTGCCACCATGGTAATATTTCAGCATATTGGCGTACTTCCGCTTTACCTTGTAAAAGATCTGCATTTTCAGACTTCAACTTTCGGAATGCTGATTGCTGTAAATACAGTTCTGATCATTTTTGTTGAAGTTCCACTTAATACAGCTATGACAAACTGGTCTGAAAAAAAATCGCTGGCGCTCGGTGCACTTTTAATTGGTATCGGCTTCGGATCAACTGCTTTTGTAAGTAATGTAATCCCCCTTATTATTACAATTATTATCTGGACATTCGGTGAGATGATTATGTTTCCTTCAAGCTCAGCCTTTGCTGCCGAGATCTCTCCTCCCAACAGAAGAGGTGAGTATATGGGATATTTTCAGATGTCGTTCAGTCTTGCTTTTACGCTCAGTCCATGGCTCGGAACACTTGTATATGATAATTACGGCGGGAAAGCAGTATGGCTTGCATCGTTTGCAGTTAGTGCTGTTTCAGCTGCGGCTCTGCTTTTAATGCCCGCAAAACGGGTACATGTTAAAATTCCGGAGTCTTTAGCCGATTGAAGGTAAAGCTTTATTAATGATTCCAGGATCAAGCTGCCCGCAATTGCCGCTATTTTTAATCCGAATATCCTGAAAAAGTCATTGAATATGAGGTTATCAACTTTCTGATCCAGCCAGGTCGTCCGGCAGTCATTGGTGTATCGGCCGGCCAGCTATTTTACGGAAACGTTTCTTTGCAGTTCACCCGGCTCTCACCGTCCTCACCACATTCTTCAAGATTATTGATTTTCCCTGGATCATATGAATTCGACTAAGTTAAGAAAATTGCCGGAGTATTTTCCCGGAGAAATCATAAAACTAAATCCTATCTGAAAATATATCCATACACGTTCCTTATACATCTCACATACGTCTCACATACGTTCCACATACGTCTCACATACGTCTCACATACGTTTTAAATACGTCCTTTATGGTCTCAAAAGGCCACCCTGAACCATTTTTACAATTTTATGACAATTTAGTCTGCCGCTAACCTTATTATTACAGCATATCGATCATTCTGTAACCAAATGAAAAAAATATACCTGGTAATATTGCTTATTGGTTCTGCCATCACTGTCGAAGCACAAAGTGAACCTGAGACTTTGGCATTAACAGAAGGAATTGATTGGGAAGTTTTCCCAATTGTAACTTATGATACGGATGCAGGATTCGGCTATGGCATCAAAGGATATATCAGAAATCCCCTTGCTGGAAATGAAAGTTATGACCTTACCTTATATAACAGTACTGAGGGGGAAAGATGGTACAGGCTCCAGTTCTCTTTTCCCGACTATGAAGCAAGACATGGTACAGATTATGGTTATGCCCTGGATCTGACAGCTGATTATGATAAATGGATCAGCTATTATTTTTATGGTATCGGCATCTCTTCCTCTTATGATAATCAAAAGCTATTTACCAGGGAGCCGCTCGAGTTCAATATCATTCTGAACAAAACTCTGACGGAAGATGTAATTCTTCAGGCGGGAATCAGATATAAGACTATTAAATACACCAACTTTCCGGATTCATCCCTCCCCGCTGGTTATTCATATATAAGTAAAGCCGACCGGTTATCTTTAATGATCCAGGGTAGTTATGATTCAAGGAACAGTATAATTAATCCGGTCTCCGGAACTGCCGTTACTGCAGGCATTGAATTTTCACCCGGCTATACCTTTACTAATTCATCATTCGCTGAAGCTCGTTTAACATTTCAAACTTATATCCAGTTCATATTTCCCGAACTTGTTTTTGCCGGGAGACTTGATATACAACAATTAATAGGGCAAAATATTCCCGTGCAGTTCCTTCTCCCGATCGGAGGTAATCAGACGTTGAGGGGATATTCGCAGGACAGGTTTTTAGATAAGGGCAGTGCCCTTATCAATGCGGAATTAAGATTCCCCATCTGGTGGAGGTTCGGAGGCATAGCCGGGATTGATGCCGGACGCGTGTTTCCCTCTCCGTCCGAATTTTCATTTGGCAGCTGGAAAATCAGCCCGGCTGCAGGCTTAAGGTTCTATATGAATAATTTTGTAGTCCGCGCGGACTTTGGTTTCAGCAGCGAAACCGTTGGGTTCTATTTTAATTTCGGACATCTTTTCTGATCCTTCCTAACATTATTCTTACAAAGCTTTTACAATCCTTTGACAACTCACTGATTATTTGAAAATATTTTTCAGCAGAAATCGGATAAAAAAATGTCTGCTAAAAAAGTACATATTATTTTCAATCCCGCATCAGCAGGAGGGAGAACCTGGAAGAGAAGAAAACTGATCTTAAAGGAAATAAGAAAATGCTGGAATGATTTTATTATTGAATATACCGGGAAACCAGGCGATGCAGTTTCTAAAACCAGGCACGCTGTTGCTTCAGGGAGAGATCTGATTGTTGCAGTTGGCGGAGACGGAACAATCAGGGAAGTTGTGAATGGGTTTTATAATGAAGGAAAGATGATTAATCCCGGCTGTACATTCGCGGTTATAAATAGCGGAACAGGACAGGGATTTGCACAGAGCCTTGGATTACCTAAGCGAATAAAAGATCAGTTTAAAGTAATACTTGATGGAAATGTTGAGAAGACGGATATCGGAAGAATTACTTCCGCTTCGGGGGCTTGTTCATACTTTGCAAATGAATTTCAGTCGGGTATTGGCGGACAGGTTGTAAAGAGTGTCTCTCATTTTCATAAAAAGTTCACTCGCCGTTTTGCCTTCGGCTTCGGGGTTCTGAAAGTCATTGGCAGCTATAACCCCTCTCCCTATACCCTCAGGTTAAATGATAACCTGGACATATACGAAGAATTAACGGGTATAGTAATATCAAACGGAAAATATACGGGCGGCGGAATGAAGCTGAATCCTGGTGCTGAACTTAATGATGGTTACCTTGATATTCTTCTGATACCAGGTCTTACCTTCAAAGAAATGCTGTTGGTTTTTCCAAAAATATATTCCGGCCGGCATCTTAAAGATAAGAGGTTTAAAAGTTTTAAGGTTAAAAGTATTACAATAGATTCTTCAAAGAGTGTAATATCGGAAGCAGATGGTGAAATAATAAATGGCCTGCCTTTGCACATTGATATAGTACCCTCATCATTAAATGTCATAAGACCCGAAAGAAAGGAAAGTTAAAAATGAAAACCCTTAAAAATTATTTGTTGATAACTGAATTTGAGTACAGGATATTCATATCGCTTTCAATCGTTATTGCAAGCTGTTTAATTTGTTTTGGATATTTCCCGGATACCCCTCCATTGTTTAGACAAATACTAAAAGAGATTTCGTTAAATAAGGTTCCGTCTTCAGCTGTATTTATAACTGCAGCATTTTTAATGATTGTTGTCTCGCTTCTAAGGATGTGGGCGGGTACTGCTCTTTCATCTGAAATTGTAATGACTTTCAAAGTAAGAACAGATATTCTGAACAGGGAAGGTCCTTATAAGCTTGTACGTAATCCAATTTATTTAGCCGATTGGATCGCGATATCTGTTTTTACATTCTTCCTTCCTCCCGTTGGTATCGTGATGCCGGTACTCTTTTATATTCATTATGTGCGGCTAATCGTCTATGAGGAAGAGTCCCTCGGTGTGCAGTACTCTGAGGAATATAACAGCTATTTAAATTGTGTTCCCAGGTTCCTGCCCAATTATACGAGCCTCTCTGATTTTCTTCCTGAACTGAAAAAGATTAAAGTTAACTTCGACGGATTCAGACATAATGCTCTGTACACCATGTTTGTTCCCGGTTTCATTGCTGCCGCATACTATGACAGCTTCATCTATGCAATGATAATCGGGATTCCTGCGGTAATTGACTGGGCCGTAGTGCATACCGAAATTGGTGTCGGGAAAAAAAAGAAGAAAAATAAAAAAGTATTTGAGGGTGTACTTTATGCCCAGTGCTGGGAAGATCCGGCAATTGACAGAGCCGCTTTCAATATAAAATCCGGGGACACTGTATTTACAATAACCTCAGGCGGATGTAACGCACTTGCATTCCTGCTGGACAACCCGAAGAAAATTATAGCCCTCGATCTCAATCCGCATCAGAACTATCTGTTCGAACTTAAAATAGCTGCTATGAAAAGGTTAAGCTACGACGAAGTACTGCAGCTTCTTGGAATAAGAGATTCAGATTCAAGAGTCAGTCTTTATCAGGCGTCCCGTGATCTGCTTAGCAACAAGGCACAGGATTTCTGGGATAATCACCTTAAAGAGATAAAAAAAGGTCTAATCCATTGCGGAAGATATGAAAGTTATATGAGACTATTAAGAAAGATTCTCATATTGCTCATTGGCAAAAAAGTAATGAAGGCACTCTTTGCTTCGCCCTCGCAATCTGAAAGAAAAATGATTTATGAAAGGAACTGGGATAATATTGGGTGGAAAATCTTTACGCGTATATTCTTAAGCCGAAAGGTAATGAGCTTTCTTTTTACCGATGAGTTTTTCAAATATCTGGGGAACAGATTTTCATTTGGTGATAACTTTGCCCGTAAAGTAAAAAGAGCAATAACAGAACTGCCCGTCGCAGAAAATTACTTTCTGAGCTACATTTTGCTGGGTAATTATATGCAGAATAATTTCCCTCCGTACCTTCAGCGTGATAATTATGAAATAATCCTTGGCAGACTTAACAGAATTGAAATTGTCACAGCTGACTGCGAACAATATTTTATCGGGCTCCCCGATTCCTGTATAGATAAATTCAATTTCACGAATATATTCGAATGGATTTCCCCGGAGCAGTTTAATAAACTTCTTGTTCAAACAATCCGTACGGCAAAGGATAAGAGCATAATAACATACAGGAATCTGCTCGTACCGAGGATACATCCGCCATCTCTCAACAACAGAATAGAATTAAAAGAAGAACTATCTGCAATTCTGCATAAACGTGATCTGTCGTTTATTTATGACAGGTATGTTGTAGAACAAATCAATAAAAAGGAAGAGTCATGTCATTTATCACTTGTGGAGTCTCAAACAAAAGACACCTCAATGAATTTATCGGGCTGCCATTCAGGGTCTATGCGGGAGACCCCCGCTGGATCCCGCCGTTAAAATCCGAAGTAAAGAGGATCCTCAATCCACTGAGAAATCCTTATTTCCTTAATGCGGATCTGAAGCTTTTTAATACTTATAATGGGAACCTTATAGTTGCAAGGTGCGCTGTCATTAGTGACCGTTTGCATCAGCAGAAGTTTAACACCCCCAATGCCTTCTTCGGTTTCTTTGAATCAATCAATTCTTCGGAGGCGGTAAGATCATTATTCGGAGAAATTGAAAATTACTGCCGGTTAAGACAGATAAAATTTATTGAAGGACCTTTTAATCCGAACCTCTATTCCGAGATTGGTCTCCTGACAGATAGTTGTGATAGTGCTCCTTCTTTCTTCCAAACTTATAATCCTCCCTACTATGAAAAACTTCTCAGGAATGAGGGTTTCATTGTCGGGAAGAAGCTGTTTACCATGGGCAATCAAAATCTGAAGGAATACTTGTTGAAAAATTATCCGCAAAATTTATGTACAGAATCGAAGGATATGAGGATTCGTTCATTTAACCTGAAAAAGAAAGAAAAAGACCTGGACTCTCTAAGGGAAATATATAACGATGCATTTTCAGATAACTGGCATTTTACCCAGGTAAGTAAGGCTGAATACATCTTTGCGTCAAAGTATCTTCACTTTGTTACTACTCCCGATATGATAAAGTTTGTTGAATATAAAGGAGAACCCGTGGGGGTAGTGCAGTTTGCTTTCGATATAAATCCTTTGCTCAAAACTCTGGGGGGCAAGTTCAGACCTCTGAAATATCCGGGACTCATTAGAAACAGAAAGAGAATAAAGCGTGCTTTAATATTCGCTGTGGGGATAAAAAAAGAATTTCAACATACAAAGGCTTATAAGCTCCTTCAGAATGCTGCAGTGATAATAGCCCGGCAATTCGACCAGCTGGAAACAACCTGGATGTATGAGGAGAACTTCCTTGCAGTAAAAGCAGCTGAACGGTTCGGGATGAAGCCGGATAAATATTTTCTAATTCTGAAAAAGAATTTGTGATCCATACTGACAATCTGCATTTATTCTCTTCTCCTTCTGATCTTTTACAAAATCCTTACATTTTTTTGACAACGGCCGTCATTATTAGAATTAAACTTGTACCGGAGATGTATAAAAGATGAAAAAGAAAAAAATAATATTACAACCTTCAGACTGGGGTTTATCTGTTTCTTCTGCCGGTCAGCTGATGATCCGTAATTTCAGTCTTGCAGAACTGGCAGATCTTTATGGAACACCTCTGTATGTTCTGGACGAGATCAGGTTAAAATACAGGGCGGAATCATTTAACAGCTCAGCAGCAAACAGTTACCCCGGAAAAGTCTCAGTTCATTATCCCTTTAAATGCAGCTCGGTTTCTGAGGTCGTCAATATTATAAGATCTTCAGGATTAAAAGCCGAGGTTATGACGGAATTCGAGCTTAGCCTTGCTCTTTTCTCGGGATATTCAGGGCATGAAATTATTGTAAACGGACCCTGCAAGACAGACTCCTTCCTTAACCAATGCCTGGATGCCGGCGTCAAGCTTATAAGCATTGATTCAATCGATGAATTAAAGTCGCTTTCTGCTCTGACCGTCAAACGTGATAAAAAAGTAAACCTTTTACTCAGGATAAATCCTGACATCGTCCCCGAAGGAATTCCTGCTGGTACAGCTGCGGGTTCTGCAAAAAGTGTCTTCGGTCTTGGTTTATCCCTAAAAAGTATGAATGAGGCAATCGAAATTATCCGACAGAACAGCCGTCTTTATTTTGAGGGATTCCACTTTCATATCGGGACAGGTATTATAAGTCCCGACAGTTATCAGCGAACTATTAAAAAATTATCTCCTCTGATTACTCACATGAAAAGTAAAGGATTTAAAATAAATATTATTGATACAGGCGGCGGTTATCCTTCACCTGCAACAAGACAGCTCAGAACGAAGGAACTTATAGCTGCAAAATTATTCAGCCGGTATCAATTTAAGCAGAGTTTTAATCCTTATACATTCGACGACTTTACAATGAGCATTGGCAGATCGATTTCAGAATTATTTCCCGGGAACCTTCCGGAATTAATATTTGAACCGGGCAGAAGCATAGTAAGCTCCTGTCAGACTCTGCTGCTGAAAGCTCACAGAATTAAGGAAAATAGCTGCGGGAAATGGGTAATAACGGATGGCGGGCTTGGAACAATAACGCTGCCGGCATATTACGAATACCATAAAATATTTTTAGCTAATAACGTCAGGAGACCGTATACCAAATATTATTCTCTTGCAGGTCCATGTTGCTTTTCTGGTGATATCATATATAAAAACCTGTTCCTGCCTCATATCAATCAGGGGGAGATTATTGCGATGATGGATACCGGTGCTTATTTCAACGGGATGGAATCAAATTTTGGTTTCGCCCGCCCGGCAATTATAGCAGTTTCTGCAGACCACCGCAGGCTGATAAGGGAAAGAGAATCTATCAGCACGATGGCTTTCAGGGACCTAACATTCAAAAACGACATAAACAGAGAGGTGAGTCATGAAATTCAAAGTTATTGAAAATAATTGTTCTCTTTTCAGTTATAATACTGCAAAAGATATTATTAATGTCTGTCTTCAAAACGGCGATCAGCTGACTGATGATATGGATGAAGTAAACTACATTCTTAATTTTACAACTTTTGAAAATCCCAGGGCAGTCCGCAGAAGATCAAAATCTGTTTTTGTTGTCTCCGTCGTGGCTGACGGGGAACATTTGAAGGACGATTTGAGATCGATCTGTTATACAACATTAATAAGGACATTATCAAACCAGTTTGTTTTTATTAACCAAATGAATGAAGTCTGGTTTACGACCCCGGAAGCAGGTTTTTATTCCGGTTATTATGACCCGTCTGAAATCTATAGGAAGATCCTGCCGGTTATCAGTGCACACTTCGCTACAGATAATAAGTTTCATCCTGATCTTCCGCAGAGATTCTATAATGAATCTGAGACTGTCCGGGAAATACGGCATTATGGCAAAGTACTGGATGAGCTTGGTGTACTGCCCGTACCCTTTCCTCTCAAAGACTATCTGAGTGAACAGCAGATGAATCATATTTACAAAATCTTCGGAATAACAGGGGCCAGTTACGGTAACCTTAGCGCCCGCGAATATGTACCTGAATTTGGTACTACGGCTTTCTGGATGACCGGAAGGGGAGTGAATAAGTCGGATCTAAAAGAGG
>Ga0075277_1000027_pt1 | contig 10413 bp, 10 predicted proteins | sample SF_Rice_10C_0N_1_FD_69771 | JGI IMG/M metagenome (GOLD analysis project Ga0075277, IMG submission 69771) | Rice paddy soil microbial communities from Twitchell Island, California, USA - SF_Rice_10C_0N_101 | ecosystem: Environmental > Terrestrial > Soil > Paddy field/soil | place: USA: Twitchell... | reverse complement strand
AACTAATGCACTTAAAATAATGAAACTTGAAGGTCTGCCGGTTGAATAAAAAAGGAGCTATAGAATGAAATCATTGCTATTTCTGTTATCCCTGGTATTTATAACGGTAAATATAAATGCACAGGAAAATAATTTAAGAACCGGATTTTACAGAGTTGCCGAAGAAGATTCCTGTTTAAGTTCTGATAATTACATTACACTCTCTGATTCGGAAGCCGGGTACTGCATCTATAAAATTCCCATTGTGACAGAAAATAATTTTGTGTCAGTTAAGATTAATGCTGATACTGCAGCATACGGAATAAATTACACCGTGTTGATTAAACTTGACGAAGCGGGTGCAGATTCCGTAAAAGCGGCAACAGAAAAAATGGTCGGGCAAAAAGCTGCCTTTATTATTAATGATAAGGTGATTGCTGCCCCGGTGGTCAGGGATCCGATTGTATCAGGCAGTATTGCTGTTTTCTGTGATGAGGAAACAATTAATGAAGTGAAGAAGGGACTGGGAATAAAATAAAGTTTCGGCTGCCTTATTCCATCTTCATATCGCGGGACATAAGATCTGTTGTGGCCTTGACCGGATCTTTTTCTTCGAAGAGTATTTTATAAACTTCACTGGTAATCGGAGTCTCGACTTTATTTTTCTTTGCCAGCATAGAAGCGGAGCGGCTGGTTTCAACACCTTCTGCAACCATCTTCATAGATTTCAATACTTGTTTTAATGTTTTACCTGAACCTATTTGTTCACCGACATAGCGGTTACGGCTATGACGGCTCATACAGGTAACAATCAGGTCGCCCATTCCCGACAATCCTGCAAAAGTTTCAGGCTGAGCACCCATGGCAATACCGAGTCGTGAAATTTCAGCTATTCCCCTTGTCATAATGGCGGCTTTTGTATTATCACCGAATTTAACGCCGTCAATGATGCCGGCACCTATTGCAATTACATTCTTAAATGCTCCTCCCATTTCAACACCGAGTATATCCGTGGAACCATATACCCTGAAGTAGGAAGTAATAAAGGCAGCCTGTATAGATTTGGAAGTCTCTGCGTCAGTAGAAGCTGCCACAACGGCAGTAGGAATTCTCCTGGCTACTTCTTCAGCATGGCTGGGGCCTGAAAGAACACCTACCTGGTTGCTGTCAAGCGAGGGGATCTCATTTTTAAGCATCTGCGACATCGTCATCAGGCTTTTATTTTCTATTCCTTTTGCTACACTGACAAGTATTGCATTTTTTAACGACGATGCATCGGCTTCTTTAATTACACTCCTTAAGTATTGTGAAGGAACGGCGAGTACTATCATATTCTGCTGGTGAGCGGCTTCATTAAGATCGTTTGTAATTATTATTTCATCTGGAATAGGGATTCCCGGAAGGTAATTTATGTTTTCCCTGGTCTTTTGCAGAATCTTTGCATAGCTCTTAACATATTCCCAGAGAGTGACCTTATGCCCGTTAAAATGAAGCAGGATAGCAAGGGTAGTTCCCCAGCCGCCGGCTCCAAAAACAGATATTTTCATCAGGATTTTATTTTTTTCTTAAAGCTGACTTTATTCTCGTTCCCGTTCAATAATCTTACGACATTTTTACGGTGAGTGAAAATGACGAGTAATGAAAGAAAAATAACAAATGGTAAGAGAGTACTATAGCCCTGAATGTTTACGTTGAAAACATTTTCTCTGATAATTAATGTTAGCGGAACGGCAAGAGCTCCCAGGATTGAGCCAAGAGAAACAAATCGTGATATACTGACCACCAGGATGAAGACCCCGATTGCAACGAGCATATCAACGGTAACCACCATCAGGAGAACTCCCAGGGCAGTTGCGATGCCTTTACCGCCTTTAAAGCCTGCAAATACCGTCCATATGTGCCCGATTACTGCAGATATACCTGCTATAATCTGTACCAGTGTAAAATCATCAAAGGGAGTAGCATTTTCAAACGGCATTGATCCATAGTGAAGTCTTGCAACAACAACAACAGCCAGAATGCCTTTTAGTGAATCAAGAAGTATAACCAGTAACCCATGTTTCCATCCCAGAACACGCATAACGTTAGTTCCGCCGGCGTTACCGCTTCCGTGTTCTCTTATGTCAATACCACCAACTGCCTTACTTACAATAATACTGGTTGGAATTGAGCCGATCAGGTATGACAAAATGACTATCGTTGCGAGTAAATACATCTAAATACCATAAAAAAAAGTGAATTATAAACTAACCATAATAGGGTAAATATTCAATGAAAATGATTCAAACAAGAATAAGATGCAATTATTAAACCATGGATTTAAATAATTGAAAATCTTCTTTTGTGGTTACCTTAAAGTTCGTATTTGAACCTTCGGTAATATTTACTTTCCTGCCGATTCGCTTTACCAGCATAGATTCATCCGTTGCATAATAATTCTCCTCATAGGCTTTTTTCATTGCTTTCATCAAATCAGCATACCTGAATATCTGGGGGGTCTGAACATACCAGACATTATCCCTCGGGATATATTCCTCAATATATTTTGTTCCCCGGGCAAGTGTATTATTTCCTTTTACACACACAACGGCGTTTCCCTTATCTTCTGCCGTCCTGACAGCTGCATTTAATACTTCAGAAGACAGCAAGGGCCGGACAGCATCGTGTACGATTATTAAATCGCCTGTATTTGCAGAAACAGAGGAAAGAGCATTATAAACTGAATCCTGTCTTTCCTTTCCTCCTTCCACAATGTATCTAAGCTTTGTAAGCTTATATTTTAGTCTCAGGTTCTGCAATAGCTTAAAGTAACTGCTGTCTGCAGAAACAATAATCTCATCCACCATTTTATTCTTCTGGAAAGTCTCAAGGGAATAGACTATTAATTCTTTTCCCTTAACTTTGATGAACTGCTTAGGCTTTGTATACCCGCTTCGTATTCCTTTTCCGCCAGCGGGAATTATTACAATCTTTTTCATAAGAGAAGCATTGCGTCGCCGTAACTAAGAAATTTATAATTATCCTTCAGAGCTTTTTTATACGCTTTCATAACAAAATCGGTATCGGCAAATGCAGAGACCAGCATTAAAAGAGTTGATTCAGGCTGATGAAAGTTGGTAATTAATTTATCGGTAACCTTAAAATCGTAAGGCGGATAAATAAATTTATCTGTCCAGCCTCTACCCTGTTTAACAAATCCGTCTGCCGTTATGCTGGTTTCGAGAGCACGTGCAGTACTTGTTCCAACTACGAATACATTATGCTTGCCGTGAATAGCTTTATTTATTTTCTCCGCGGAGTGAGCGGTAATCTCATAAAACTCAGAATCCATCTTATGCTTGGTGAGATCTTCAACCTCAACCGGCCTGAAGGTTCCAAGACCGATATGCAGGATTACCGGGACAACGTCTATTCCCTTTTTTTTCAATTTAGCGAGAAGTTTCTCTGTAAAATGAAGACCGGCGGTAGGGGCGGCAACGGCTCCGTCGACCCTCGCATAAACGGTCTGATAATTTTCTTTATCGGCCGGGACGGGCTCTCTTTTTATATACGGCGGAAGAGGGGTCAGACCGATCTTCTCAACAGCACTGAATACATTTCCAGGCTGATTAAACCTTACTGTTCTGCCGCGGGAAGTTGTATTATCAATTACTTCGCACCAAAGCTTATCATTAAAATATATTTTATTGCCGATCCTTACTTTCCTTGCAGGGTCAACAATTACATCCCAGATGCATTCTTCTGCATTTAATTCCCTGAGAAGGAAAACCTCGATCTTCGCATTCGTTTTTTCTTTTTTTCCATACAACCTTGCCTGGAAGACACGTGTTTCATTTACGGCAAGCACATCTCCCTTCTGCATATAGTCTGCAACATCTGCAAATACTTTATTTTCAATCTCCTGAGTTTCCCGGTTGAGTACCATTAGTTTCGCTTTATCCCTTGGGGAAACAGGAAATTTTGCAATTGCTGTCTTCGGCAAATTGTATTTGAAATCTGATAATTTCATTCTTCATTACCTTTTATGAATTGATAAATTGAGAGGGAGCTTTAGGTGCTCCCTCATTAATATGTCTTATTTTTTCTTTTTTGTCGTTGATTTCTTCGACCTGGAAGACTTCTTTGATTTATGAGACATTTCGTGAACTACAGCGCGAGCTGCAGCAAGTCTTGCTATAGGTACACGGAACGGGGAACAGCTTACATAATTAAGTCCTATCCTATGGCAGAATTCAACCGAACCTGGTTCACCGCCATGTTCACCGCAGATACCTACTTTAAGATTTTCACGTGTCGATCTTCCTTTTTCGGTACCCATTTTAACGAGTTGGCCCACGCCATTTAAATCCAGCACCTCGAAGGGATCATTAGGCAGAATCTCATTCTGCACATAAAGAGGTAAAAACTTGCCGGCATCATCTCTCGAGAAACCGAAAGTTGTCTGTGTAAGGTCATTAGTACCAAAACTAAAGAATTCAGCACCCTGTGCTATCTCATCTGCTGTAACACATGCACGAGGCAATTCAATCATTGTTCCAACCAGATAGCTGATTTTTTTACCGCGTTCTTTGGCAACATCATCAGCAGCTTTTCGTACTATCTTTTCCTGGAGTCTGAACTCATTCAAATCCCCGACAAGCGGAATCATAATTTCAGGTTTAACCTTATATCCCTGTTCAACTGCATCGTAAGCTGCTTCAAAGATAGCTCTTGCCTGCATTTCGGTAATTTCAGGGAAAACCACACCGAGGCGGCATCCTCTGAATCCAAGCATAGGATTGAATTCGGCCAGGCTATGGATTTTCCGGGTTAATTTCTCAATTGAGATATTCAGCTGATCAGCAAGTTCCCTGATCTCCTTTTCTTCATGGGGCAGAAATTCATGCAGAGGCGGATCGAGAGTCCTGATCGTCACAGGTAATCCTTTCATTTCTTTGAATATTCCAAAGAAGTCCTCTCTCTGCAGGGGCAGCAATTCATTAAGAGCACTTTTTCTTTCATCTGTAGTTTCGGCTACGATCATCTTTCTTACACTCATTATCCTGTCGCCGCCGAAGAACATATGTTCGGTACGGCAGAGTCCGATCCCTTCAGCACCAAATGCAACTGCGTTAGCTGCCTGGTCAGGCTGATCGGCATTTGTTCTGATGTTTAACCTTCTCAGGTTATCAGCCCATTTCATAAGGCTTGCATAAGTCTGATAAACAGGTGAATCTTGAGCATCCAGTGTCTTGGTTAAAAGAACCTGGAGAACTTCAGAAGGCCTTGTCTCAAGTTTCCCGGCGATCACTTCACCGGTAGTTCCGTCGATAGAGATAAAGTCACCTTCTTTTAAGTGCAGGTTTTCTTTACCCTCAACGCCTATGGTACCATCTTTATAATTAATCCTTAAGGAGCCGCAGCCTGCAACGCAGACTTTTCCCATTTGTCTTGCAACAAGCGCAGCATGTGAAGTCATCCCGCCTCGTGCAGTAAGGATGCCTTCGGAGGCATTCATTCCTTTTATATCTTCAGGTGAAGTTTCGATTCTCACAAGAATTACGCTCTCCCCCCGTGCAGCCATATCTTCGGCATCCTGGGCGTTAAGAGCAATCCGGCCTGAGGCAGCACCGGGACCTGCATTCAATCCTTTGGCAATAAGTTTTCCTTCATCTATTGCTTTTCTCTTTTCATTGAGATCGAATATTGGTCTGAGCAGCTGGTTCAACTGGTTTGGCTCAATCCTTAAAATTGCCTCTTCCCTGGATATCAGTTTCTCTTTTACCATATCCACGGCCATTTTAATAGCCGCAAAACCAGTGCGTTTACCAACGCGGCACTGAAGCATCCATAACGTTCCCTGCTGTATTGTGAATTCGATATCCATCATGTCCTTATAATGCGTTTCAAGAGTTTTCCTGATATCATCCAGCTGCCTATAAATTTTCAGATCGTCCTCTTTAAGCTTTGCTATCGGTAGGGGAGTGCGGGTTCCTGCAACAACGTCTTCCCCCTGTGCATTAAAGAGATATTCACCGTAAAACACATTTTCACCGGCAGCAGGATCGCGGGTGAAAGCTACTCCGGTTCCGGAGTCCTCTCCCATATTTCCGAACACCATTGATTGGACATTCACCGCTGTTCCCCAGGCCGCAGGGATATTATTTAATCTTCTGTATACAATTGCACGATCATTCATCCAGCTCCCGAAAACTGCTCCGATTGCGCCCCATAATTGTTCCATAGGATCAGTGGGGAAATCATGCCCCGTTTCTTTTTTAATTGCTGCTTTGAATTCCTCAACAAGTTCCATTAGATGTTCTGTTGACAATTCAGTATCGAGTTTAAACCCGTGCTGATCTTTTTTCCGTTCCAGGATAACTTCAAAGGGATCTTCTGCTTTTTTATCCTGCGGTTTTAATCCTAAAACAACATCCCCGTACATCTGCACAAACCTTCTGTATGAATCGTATGCAAAACGCGGATTATTTGTTTTCTTAATTATTCCTTCAACGGTCTGATCATTCAATCCCAGGTTAAGTATAGTATCCATCATACCAGGCATCGAAGCACGCGCTCCGCTCCTTACAGATACCAGCAAGGGATTCTCAGGATCGCCGAATTTAGCGCCCATCTGTTTTTCTACCCGCTGGAGTGCGGTTTTTACCTGAGCCGATAGTTCTTTAGGATATTTATTATTATGATCATAAAAATATGTACATACTTCTGTGGTGATAGTGAATCCGGCAGGTACCGGTAACCCTATATTCACCATTTCTGCAAGGTTTGCTCCTTTACCTCCGAGAAGCCCTTTCATCTCTGCTTTGCCGTCGGCTTTCTTACCTCCGAAAAAGTATACGTATTTCTGCTGTTTAGGCATTACTTATCCTCCAATCTATATTATCTCATTATTTTGGTTCATATAATTTTTTTAATTAATTCCTGAAAGTATAAAGTCCTTGAACTCACTTTCATTATCCATCCTTAATTCAATCTTTAAGAAAAATATATCGATATCATCAAAATCCTTTGCGAACCTTGTAAGTTTAACTGCATCTTTTTCAGTTGTAACAACTGAATGTGAATTAGTCGAATAAAATTTCCTCCTTATTTCCTGTACCTCCTTGTCTGAATAATTTTTATGGTCTCTGAAAATCATCTGGTTTGAAGTATCAACACTTGTCTGCTTCAGAATATTGATAAATGAATACGGGTTTGCTACACCCGAAACCACCAGGCTCTTCTGTCCCTTAAATTCTTCCAGTCCGTACCTTGTTCCATGTTTGACATCACCGAATTCAATCGCCTTATAATAAGCTGTAAATATTCTTTTTCCCTTAAGGTACCGGTTATATTTTTCAGGAATTTCCTCAGGCGGAGTAAATTTCCTGTTAATTATGACTGCATCTGTCCTGTCCACCGATCTAAAAGGTTCACGCATCATCCCGGCAGGCAGCAGGTTCTGTTTGAAAAAATCATATTCCGTCAAAAATCTCTGTTCAAATATCAAAAGGTCGAGATCTCTTTTAATCCAGCGGTGCTGATAAGCATCATCCAGCACTATTGTGTTAACACCTGTATCACTTATAAAGTTCTTTGCGCCTTTTACCCTGTTTTCTGAAACAGCAGCGGGCACCTTACATTCCATGGCAGTTATATAAATTTCATCACCGCAGTTATTAACCGGGGCCAGTATGTTTTTACCATCCGATACAAGCAGATAACCACGCGTATTCCTGCCGTAGCCGCGGCTTAAAACGCCGACTTTCATTCCGGAATCTTTTAACAGATTCGTTAACGTTATAACAAGCGGAGTCTTGCCGGAACCGCCGACTGAAATATTTCCCACCGATATCACTTTGGAACTGACATTTTCGGATGCAAAAATGTTTTTGTTAAAGAACAAGTTCCTTATGCCGATAACCAGGGCATAGAAGGGAATAAAGGGATATAATATCAGTCTTAATAATTTCACATTAATTCATTTCTTAAAATTTTCAGATTGCCGCTGCAGTTCATTCAATGTCTTTTCACAATCTTCTATGATCTTCGAAGTTTCCTCTCTGCTCAGGTTATCATCTATATAAACAGGTTCAGAATAGAATACATTCGCCTCCGTAAAAAATTTCGGAACCTGGAATTTATCCCAGCTTTTAAGAAACCTTTTTTTCCTGAATCCTATTCCCATAAGCACGAGCGGCAGTCCGGCTTTTTTTGCAGAAATAACCGCACCTGCCTTCAGTTTATGCGGAGGTCCTTTAGGTCCGTCCGGCGTTACTGCAATAGAATACCCGTTCCGGGCAAAATCTATCATTAAACCGAGAGCAATTTCTCCGCCTTTGCTGCTTGAACCACGCAGAACTTTATAATTCCATTTTTTCAAAATCTTTGCAAGCAGTTCGCCATCCTTACTTTTGCTGGTCAGCCCGGCAAAGTTTTTATTCCTGTTAAGATACCAGGGAAGCAGCATCGTGCCGTGCCAGAATCCGAGTATGTAATTCTGCTTTTTATGCTCGAGGTTATCCACAATTTCTTTGTTCTTAAAATTGATCCTTATTGTCCTGCACAGAATATCAACAAGTTGAAAAAGAACATAATTACCTGCAAAACGCAGGGCATCCTGCTTAGCCTTTTTAAGCTTCATTCAGCATTGAGTATATAATTTTTGCGGCCCGGCCTGAAGCTCCGGCTGAACCGAGCTTTGCCTTTAACTGAGATAGTTTATCCTTAATCTTCACGTATAGAGTATTGTCTGATAAAATCTTTTTACATTCCGAATAGACTGAATCAGCATTTACTCCATTTTGAATTAATTCGGGAACAATTTTTTCCCCTGAAATAATATTTGCCATCCCGATATTATCTACCTTCACAAGGCTCTTCCCTATCAGGTAGGTAAGAATACTTGTTTTGTAGACAATTACCATCGGGAGACCGAAAATTCCGGCTTCGAGGGTAGAGGTGCCGGATTTTATTATCCCAATTTTGGAATACTTCATTAAATCATATGTGAAACCCTTAACAACTTTAAAGTTTTTTGAGAATACAGAGTTGTGGAAAATATTTTCTTCAAAGTTGGCAGAACAGGCAACAATCACCTGTAAATCATAATCCGCTGCAATTCTTACTGCACCTTTTATTACTTCGGGAAATATTTTGTCAACTTCGTGTTCACGGCTTCCGGGCATAACAAGCAATATCTCTTTATCAGGCAGGTTAAATTTATGAAGCAGGTCCTCCCGGCTTAAAAACTTATAATCATCGATCCTCTCAACAAGGGGATGTCCTACCAGCTCAACATTTATATCATTCTTCCTGTACAATTCTTCCTCAAAAGGGAAAACGACAAGCATTTTGTCTACAAGATTTTTAATCTTTTTAATTCTTCCGCCGCCCCATGCCCAGACCTGGGGGGAGATATAATAAATGATTTTAACCCCGATGGCTTTTAATTTCTTTGCAAAGTTCAGATTAAAGCCAGGATAATCAATAAGCACTGCGTATGAAATATCATTCTCTTTAATGGTACTTACCAGCTCGCGCTGCACCCGTTTGATGAACGGAATATGCTTCACAACTTCTGCAAATCCAAGGAAGGCCATCCTGTTTATATGATAAAGAATGTGCATTCCTGCTTCTTCCATTCTGTCACCGCCGAGACCGAATATATTAATATTCTTATCGAGTTTTTTTAACTCTTCAATAAGAGCCGCCCCGATGTAATCACCCGAGACCTCGCCGGCAATTATCATTATGTTCTTCTTTCGCTTCACATTCATATCAGAGTCTTCTTAAAAACCAGATAAGCAGAAGTGTAATTACTACAAAAGTGAAAGCCTGCAGACTTCTGTTTTCAGACTTTAATCCTTTTTTAATATTATAAGACGGCTGTTCTATACTGCCTGCTTTATATTTCGTAATCCGCGGGATAAACCGCGGTACATTTGCCTTATATGCTTTAAACTCTTCTCCGAAAGTTTCCTCAAGATACTTTTCTTCCGCCTGCACGATCATATAATACTGAAAAGAAAAGAACAGGAACCCGGCAATCTGAAGCCAGGGGAAAAGGGCAAACGACATAATCCCAAGACCGGTGTACATCAGAATATTCCCCACGTAAAGGGGATTGCGCAAATGAGCAAAGGGGCCGCTTACAATCAAATAAGTGCCGCCAACGCCGCCTGTTGTTCTGGTCTCACTTCCTGCCCAGCTTACGCCCCATAACCTGATCGACTCACCGGTTAAAGCGATAATGAAACCGGCTATCAGGCTCCATATATTTGGATAGGCAAATACCAGCATCACCACTACAAAAGGTATTGGTGTGTAGCTGCGGTAAGTGAAAAATTTTGAAGCAAGTCCCGACATTAAAATTCCTTATTCCTTTATGTACAATTCACGCCGTTTTAATTCAGCCTGGTGTCTTTTCTTTAATCTCTTCCTGTTTCTAAGCGT
>Ga0075277_1000026_pt1 | contig 10449 bp, 10 predicted proteins | sample SF_Rice_10C_0N_1_FD_69771 | JGI IMG/M metagenome (GOLD analysis project Ga0075277, IMG submission 69771) | Rice paddy soil microbial communities from Twitchell Island, California, USA - SF_Rice_10C_0N_101 | ecosystem: Environmental > Terrestrial > Soil > Paddy field/soil | place: USA: Twitchell... | reverse complement strand
AATGATGAGAATACGCTAATTATTCAGGACTTTAATATAGCCAACCAGTATATGCAGGAATTTAAACAGAGATATAATGATGCCGGAGGTACAGGGATTTTTATAGTACCAACTTCAGTTCAGGATCAAAATCTTAATACAATAAATTATACGCTGTATCAGAATTATCCCAATCCTTTCAACCCTGTTACAACCATTAGATTTCAAGTGCCGGTGACGGAGAAGGTTGTACTTAAGCTTTATGATATTCTTGGCAGGGAAGTAATGACGCTGTTCGACAGGGTGGCTGCTGCAGGAATTGTAGACGTCGATTTTAATGCGGGAAACCTGGCCAGCGGAATCTATGTCTACCGAATTAGGGCGGGGGACTTCATCTCGGCTAAAAAACTGATGCTGCTGAAATAAGACTGATTTTCACTTAAAAACCCCGGATTTGGCCGGGGTTTTTAGTTACTAACCTGATTTCTGTATACAGTTTTTATTTGTAAAATCTTAGTCAAATCCTTAAATTTGTAGACTAAATTTCAAAGAACAAGGAAAAATAATGAGTGAAGTTAAAGGCAAAATCATACAGGTAATTGGACCCGTAATTGATATTGAATTTGAAAACGGTCATCTCCCCAGTATATACAACTCAATAAGCATTCCACGTACCACAACCGAAGGTGAGCAGAATAATCTTATTGCTGAAGTACAGCAGCATCTCGGTGAAGACAGGGTTCGTGCAGTTGCCATGGATTCCACTGACGGGCTTGTCAGGGGAATGGATGCTTTCGATAATGGTGAGCCGATTTCTGTACCTGTTGGGCCTGCGACGCTGGGCAGACTGATAAATGTTATTGGTAAAGCAATTGATGCTGAAGGTGAGATTAAAGCTGATAAGAAATATCCTATCCATCGTCCTGCTCCTCTCTTTAAGAACCTCACAACTCAGCAGGAAATATTTGAGACGGGTATCAAGGTAATCGACCTGATTGAACCTTATTCTAAAGGCGGTAAGACTGGTTTATTCGGCGGCGCCGGTGTAGGAAAGACAGTTATTATCCAGGAGCTTATTCATAATATTGCGCATGAACATGGCGGATATTCGGTATTTGCCGGTGTGGGCGAACGTACCCGTGAAGGGAATGATCTCTGGCGTGAAATGAAGGAATCAGGTGTACTTGAGAAAACTTCTCTTGTATTCGGGCAGATGAACGAGCCGCCGGGAGCAAGACTCAGAGTAGCACTAACAGCTTTAACAGTCTCTGAATATTTTAGGGACGAAGAGGGAAGAGATGTTCTGCTGTTTATAGATAATATATTCCGTTTTACTCAGGCCGGATCTGAAGTATCTGCACTTCTTGGACGTATGCCTTCTGCTGTAGGATACCAGCCTAACCTTGCGACTGAGATGGGTGCACTCCAGGAAAGAATTACATCAACCAATAAAGGATCCATTACTTCTATCCAGGCTATTTACGTCCCTGCAGATGACTTAACCGATCCTGCTCCTGCAGCAGCCTTTGCTCACCTTGATGCTACAACAACATTGAGCCGTCAGATTTCTGAGCTTGGTATCTATCCTGCGGTTGATCCCCTTGATTCCACTTCGAGAATTATGGAACCAGGCATCCTGGGCCGGGAGCATTACGATGTTGCCCGCCTATGCAAAGAAATACTTCAGCAGTATAAAGATCTTCAGGATATCATTAATATTCTTGGAATGGATGAGCTTTCTGATGAAGATAAAATTACGGTCAGGAGAGCAAGAAGGATCCAGAGATTCTTCAGCCAGCCTTTCCATGTTGCAGAACAGTTTACCGGATTCAAAGGTAAGTATGTTAAGCTTGAGGATACTATAAGAAGTTTCCGTGAAATAATTGACGGAAAGCATGATGATCTTCCTGAGTCAGCATTTATGTATGTAGGCACTATTGAAGAAGCAGTTGAAAAAGCAAAGAAGATGAGCTGATCATGGCGGGTTTAACTCTTGAAATAATTACACCAAACAAAATATCTTTTAACGGTGAAGTTCAGTCAGTTACAATACCCGGAACCGAAGGAAGTTTCCAGGTATTAAAGAATCACGCACCTTTAATGAGCACCTTCGAGATAGGTGAAGTGAAAGTTGTACTGACCGGCGGTAATGAAAAAAAATATGCAACAGGCGGTGGAACTGTTGAAGTCCTGAATAATCACGTTCTTGTACTTGCGGATTCCCTTGAAGATGTTGGAGAGATAGATGTTGAAAGAGCACGAAGTGCAAAAGAAAGGGCCGAAAACAGGCTGACGCACAAAACTGATACTACCGATGTTGAAAGGGCAGAACAGGCCCTTAAAAGGGCTATAAACAGGCTCAGACTGGTAGAGAAATACATAAGAGCCGAAGTATAAAAGAAGTAAATAAGATTTTTTAAAGGGAAAGCACTCTGCTTTCCCTTTTTTTATTAATCACCAGACGGCAGCATCTATGCAAGTAACCCTCTTTTCATTATTTCCTTCCTCCAATGTGTATCCGGCCAGAGTTCAACAGTGATCAAACATCGGCTTTCACCCCTGCACTTTCGCCTTAAATCACGTTGCAATGGCAGCTATAAAAGTGAAATAGAAAAGGCAGGGTGCCATCATTTCATTGCAGCTCTATATGAGAAAAGTCAGAACAGTCAGATAAATTATTAGAAACCAGGAACGCAAAATATAGAAAGGTTAATTATTAATATAACCGTCACTCATAACAATACTGCGTACGGTTGAGGATTCTGAGATTTGTTTTTCAAGATTTTCATAATGTTCTATCAGGTAATTTACACGCTCTTTTTCGTCCCGGAAAGTCAGCAATGACTGCTGCTGCTTCAGGGATAAGCCTGATTTTTCTGCAAGCTTGAATGATTTTAATCCGGTTCCTTCGTAGTTCCTCCAGAATGCATCTTCAAGCTGAAAATTAGTCTTTTCAATTAATCTTTCAAATGAAGACTGAAGTTCACTCAGGAGGGAAGGGTTAACCTCCGATGTGAGGTCCTCATATTCGGATACTTCCGCGACAAGGTAATTATCAGGATTAGAATAAACATTATCAATGAAAAAACGCCCCTTGCCTGCAACAGATATGTCCATTTCTCCATTGTCGAACTTCTTGAGGATATCCTCTATTTCAACATAGCTGCCTATTTTCGATAATTCATTATCTATCCTGGTGACGATACCAAATCCTGTATGTTCGTGCAGGCATTTATTGATCATCTTTTTATACCTCTCCTCAAAAATATGAAGAGGGTATTTTGATGACGGAAATACCACTATATTCAGCGCAAATATTGGAATTTTTTTTAACATTAAATTACACCGTAAAAAAAGGCGGAATTTCTTCCGCCTTAAATTTACTGATTATTTTGCATTTTTTAGCCGATTAGTGACTTCATCCCAGTTGATGACATTCCACCAGTTATCGATATACTCGGGACGCCTGTTCTGGTATTTCAAATAATAAGCATGTTCCCATACATCAAGGCCCAGGATAGGTGTACCTTTTATCTCTGCTACATCCATTATCGGGTTATCCTGGTTAGCTGTAGAAGTGATAGCCAATTTCCCGTCATTAACAATCAGCCATGCCCAGCCGGAACCGAACCTTGTTGCAGCTGCATTTGCAAATTGCTTCTTGAACTCTTCAAATGAACCAAATGAAGAATTGATTGCACTTTCAAGGTCTCCCTTAGGAAATCCGCCGCCGCCATTCTTCATAACCGTCCAGAATAATGAATGGTTATAATGACCGCCGCCGTTATTCCGCACTCCAACGGGATGTTTTGAAGCACTTTTAAGAATTTCCACAAGCGATTTATTCTCAAGGTCTGTACCGGCAACTGCTTCATTCAGTTTGGTTACATAACCATTGTGATGTTTTGTATAATGAATCTCCATAGTTGTTTTATCAATGTAGGGCTCAAGCGCATCATATCCGTACGGTAACTTAGGCAATTCAAATTTTCCCATGTATTTAACCTCCTTACAATTGTTAATGAAATAAAATTTAAAACTTCACATCAGACCCCGAATGATTCACCGCAGCCGCAGGTTTTCGTTGCATTCGGGTTATTAAAGATAAAACCCTTTCCGTTTAATCCGTCTGAAAAATCAAGCTGTGTTCCCATCAGGTAGAACAGGCTTTTACCGTCAACAAAAAGCTTTATGCCGTTATCCTCAATTACCGTGTCGCCTTCTTTTGCTTCACCATCGAAGCCAAGTGTATAAGTTAACCCTGAACAGCCGCCGCCTTTAACACCTACTCTTAATCCGAAGTTTTCAGGAATATTATTTTCAGACTGTATCTGCCGTACCTCTTTAGCTGCTTTTTCTGTTATAATTATATCATTTGCGATTTTAATATCAGACATTGTTAAATCCTTCTCTTTTATTAAAATTTATCTTTAAGAGTTTAAATAATCAAACTTATATTACTTAGAGCGGATCGCCTGGGACAGTCGTCACAAATTCAGGATAATTGATTGTCCACGCTTGTTTGCTTACCGGGATAAATATTTCTTTCTCCTCAAAATATGTAACTAGTTGAAGTGCTAGTTTATCAGATTCTCCATATGTAATATCAATATCTTTCAGTTCAAGATATTTCCTTACTCCATATTGAAAATCTCTGTAGAAGAAATTCGAGTTATGAAATAAAGGGTATTTTGCTTTAAGAAAACTCAGAAACTGCTTGTCCTCATTCTTAAGCTGACTATAGAACTTGCTCAATTTTCCCCGAAGCATATTAAATCCTTTGATTTAGTGAATAATATTTGCTTTAATTTTTGATTGTGAATTCATGCGTATTTTACTGACCTCATTGGCAACTTCAGTGATAACATAATCAATTTCCTCATCATCATTAAACCGCCCAAGGCCAAACCTTATGGATGACTTAGCGAGATCATCGCTAAGGCCTATTGCTTTAAGTACGTGACTTGGTTTTAATGAAGCAGAAGTACATGCTGAACCCGTTGACAACGCGATAGTCCGTAAGTTCATTATTAAATTCTCTGAGCGTACGCCCTCGAAACATATATTTAAATTATTAGGAAGGTGGTTATCCGGGTCACCATTCAACCTGATATCTCCAGTAAATTCCGCAAAGGCTTTGAGCATCTTATTTCTGTATGATGCTAATCTGGTGTATTCCGTTTCAAAATTCTTTGAAGCAATTTCCAGTGCTTTACCGAATCCGGCAATACCAGGAACATTCAGGGTCCCGGATCTTAAACCATTTTCATGTCCGCCTCCGAAAATCTGCGGTGCCATCTTAATTTTAGAACGGCTTTTAATATACAATGCCCCAACTCCTTTAGGACCGTAAACCTTATGCGCGGAGAACGAAGCCAAATCTACATTTTCAATACTAAAGGGAATCTTACCGACCGCCTGAGCGGCATCAGTATGAAAAAGGACATTCCTCTGTTTACATAGGGTTCCGATTGTATTTATATCGTAGACATTTCCAATTTCATTATTTGCTGCCATAATTGATACTAGTATTGTATCTTTTCGTATAGCGTTTTCAAGTTCATCGATAGAAATTCTTCCAAAGTTATCGACAGGAAGTACCGTTACCTCAAATCCTTTATCAACGAGTGCCTTTAATGAGTCGAGCACGGCATTATGTTCAACAGCTGATGTTATTATGTGTTTTCCTCTGGCTCTATAGCTTTCAGAAATACCGAAATGGGCCAGGTTAATTGATTCAGTCGTTCCGCTGGTAAAAATAATCTCCCTGGGATCTGCGCCAATAAACTCAGCTACCTTACGCCGGGATAATTTAACAATACTATCGGCTTCCCAGCCATAAGAATGGTCCTTACTGGCAGCATTCCCGAATTTATCCTTGAACCAGGGAAGCATAGCATCCAAAACCTCCGGATCAAGGGGAGTAGTAGCATGATTATCGAGATAAATTGGGAATTTCATATTATAATATTCTTTATATAATCTGTATAATCTTCATATTTTGAAATACTTTATCTATTTCTCTCTGAACTTTTATCAAAGGATCTCTTATCATACAGCACTCAAAGTGACTGCAGTCCTTCTGCGAACTATTTTCGTTCATACAGTTAGTTATCTGGTAATTATCTTCAATCGCGCTAATGATTTCCATCAGTGAAATCTGCTCAGGTGCTCTAACAAGAGAATACCCGCCTCTTACACCCTGAAGAGATGAAACAAGGTTCTTTTTTACCAGCTGCTGAAGTACTTTTGCTACTAATTCATAAGGAATATCGTAATATTGTGAAATATCACGTGCAGTAGCATATTTACCATCAGAACTCATGGCAAGATATCTCATTGCCATTAAAGCATATTCGCTTTTTTTGGATAATTTGAGCATTAATATATAAGACTAAAATGGTCGGGTATAAAACTAAACAAATTGGCTGGAAAAATCAAATATTGATATTAGAAGCCTACAAATGATATCGAATATTTAGCTAAGTCTATTAATGGTGTGAAATATATACCCAGGATGATTATTGGAGCAAGAAGAATAAGCAGCATAACAATATTCGCAAAAGATACATTTATTAAAGGTTTTTCTACTTCCACTTTAACCAGGTACATATTCTTTAGGACTTTAATGTAGTAGTAAAGTGACACAACGGAGTTAAGAAGGGCTATAACCGCTACTACAATCATCTTTGCATCTACAAGAGCGATGAAGAGATACAGCTTCCCTATAAATCCTGCTGTGGGCGGAAGTCCTGTTAATGAAACAAGGAAAATGGCTATTGAAATCCCAAGCCAGGGAGAAGAATATCCGAGGCCCTTATAATCATCCAATTCTTCGGTCCCAAGTTTATTGGCAATAAGCATTACTACAAAGAATGCTCCGAGCGTCATAAAGGCATAAACGCCAAAGTAAACGAGGATTGCAACAAGACCCTGGTTAGAAAGAACCGCCAGACCTAGGAGTAAATATCCTGCGTGGGCTATGCTTGAATAGGCAAGGAGCCGCTTCATATTGCTTTGCCATAGAGCAGCGAAGTTTCCAAGCGTCATGGTAAGAATTGAAATTAGAACGAGTATTGATTTCCAGTCAATCAGGTTGATCATGTGCCAGTACCCGTTCTGATCTACACCAGCTACAAAAGTAATTCTGATGAACCTTATAAGGAGTGCAAAACCTGCAGCTTTACTTGCAATTGAAAGGTAAGCAGTAATAGCAACAGGTGCACCTTCATAAACGTCAGGTGTCCAGAAATGGAAAGGAGCGGCAGAAATCTTAAATCCGATACCCGTAAAAATCAGGAGTCCGGCAATAAGCGTGGTAAGCATATTATAAGTACCGCTTTGAAGAACCAGGTTTATCTGGTATATATTAGTAGAGCCGGTCATTCCATAAAGAAGGGAAATGCCGAACAGCATTATTCCACTTGCCACTGCACCGTAGATAATATATTTAAGTGAAGCTTCGCTATTCCTCATTGAATTTTGCGTAAATCCTGCCAGTACATAGGAAGATAAAGATACAAGCTCCAATGAAAGGTATATCAGAATCAGATCTGCAGCTGTTATCATAAAGAACATACCGAGGATCATTCCGAATATCAGGGCGTAGTACTCACCGTGCCGGTCAACACTCAGCTGCACTTCATCAGAATTAACTGAGAAGTAAACAATGAAAAGTGAGGATACGATTACAAGCAATTTGAAAAATGCCCCGAAGGAATCCACAGCTACCATTCCAAGTCCGCCCTGCGGCTTACTTGCAAAGGAGCTTAATCCGAATTGATCTACTACAAAATAACCCGCAACCAGCAATCCTCCAAGGGCGATAAAAGGAAGAAGTTTTTTGTTTTTATCCATTATCAGGTCTACTAATACAATCAAGACAAGTACAGCTGAAATTGCCAGCTCTGGCTTAATCAGGGTAAGACTTTTAGTTATATAGTTGAGATCCATCATTTTTCAAATTCCATTATATATATCTTAGAATGATGCAAATTGACTGTAGATAGTCTGGGCATGTGCCATAAACTTAACCATCGCATTCACAGATGCATTCATAAGGTTTAACATAGCAGACGGGTAAACTCCAAGGAAGATCACAATTATGCTTAGCGGTACAAGCATTGCATATTCCCTGAAGGTAAGATCTTTAAGTGAAGACCATTTTTCTTTAAGGCTGCCAAGATAAACACGCTGGAATGTCCAGAGCATATAGCCCGCACCGAGTAAAATTCCGAGAGTTGAAATTATTGTAAGCACCCTAATACTTTCATTTCCGAAAGCACCGAGGAATACAAAAGCCTCAGAAACAAATCCGCTTAATCCCGGCAGGCCGATGGCAGCGAAGAATGCAAGAGTAGTAAAGCCTGAATAAACAGGCATTTGGTTTGCAAGTCCTCCGAAATCATCCAGTCCTCTTGTATGGGCACGGTCGTATACAACTCCCACAATTAAGAAGAGCATGGCCGTAATTGTACCGTGATTGAACATCTGAAGAATTGCGCCTGATATACCAAGTGTATTCAGCGAAGCAAGTCCGAGCATCACAAATCCCATATGAGATACTGATGAATATGCTATCAGCTTCTTGAAATCTTTTTGCGCCATTGCGCAGAGGGCGCCGTATATAATATTTATCATTCCGAAAAGACCGATATACCATACAAGCTGATGTGTTATATCCGGGAATATCGGGAAGCAGATTCTTATAATTCCATATGTTCCCATTTTAAGGAGAACGCCTGCAAGTATCACGCTTATGGCTGTCGGGGCTTCTACGTGTGCATCAGGTAACCATGTATGAAACGGGAACATAGGAATTTTAATAGCAAAACCTATAAATAAGGCGATATAAGCGATAAAACGCAGATTAGAAGGATTAAGAGGAGAAAGTATTCCTCCTGCAGTGAAATTTCCGGTATCCATCATTGAAAGCATGTTGAATGTAAAAACCCTGGTCCCGTCTGCCATTGTCTCCATCGTGCTGAAATATAATCCTATCATCACCAGTAGAATGAAAACACTGCCGAGCAGGGTATAAAGGAAGAACTTAATTGCTGCATATTCTCTTCTCGGACCTCCCCAAATACCAATCAGGAAATACATCGGGAGAAGCATAAGTTCCCAGAAAATGTAGAAAAGGAAGAAATCCAGTGCAACAAAGACACCCATCATTCCGGTATCAAGAAGCAGGAAGAGAGCAAAGTATCCTTTCACCGATTTATCTATTTTCCAGGATGACAGCGTGGCAATGAATGTGATAATAGCCGTTAGCAGCACCATTGGAACACTTAACCCATCAATTCCAAGAAAATAATCTATTTTGATTTTTCCTATCCAGGAAAGTCCGCTTATATCAATCCACTTGAATTTTTCGATAAACTGGAATGATGAAGCATCGTTAATTCCGCCGGCAGCATAGTTATAATTGGCAAGAATGAGTACCGCCAGTACCAACTGAATGCCGGTTACCAGAAGAGTCAGACTTTTTATGACCTGTGTCTGCGTCTTGGGAAGGAACATAATTATCAACATACCCAGGACCGGGAGGAAAGTTATTAGCGAAAGAATAGGGAAGTTTTCCATCATATTACCTGATAAATTTCTACCTTAAAATGACTTAAATAAAAACATTAAAATAACTAATGAGAATATCACCAATACTATATATGTCTGGACTTTACCCGTCTGGAAGCGCCGGAAGATCAATCCCACGAATCCTGAGAGATAAGCCATGAAGTTTACAAGACCATCCACAACAACATTGTCGAATTTACCGCTGAACCGTGACAGGCCCTTCGTAACAGAAGCAGTTCCGTTTACAATTCCGTCTATAAAGAATAAATCGAACCAGGCAAGGAATCTGCTTAGGCCTATTGTACCTGCTACAAAGGTTGCATTATAGATTTCATCGAAGTACCATTTATTCAACGACAAAAGGTACAACGGCCTTAATTTTTCCGCGAGTTTATCTGCACTTAACTTTTGCCACTGGTACATAGTAAATGCAAACAGTATTCCAAATCCTGCAAGGAAGAGTGAAAGGAACATTGCCGGATAATGAGCATGATCCATTGCTTCAGTATATGCGGAAGAGAATATTACTTCAGGTTCTGTAACCGCGACTTCCTGTCCAATATCCGCTTTTATATCGGTTTTCATAAAATTATAGCGTGCATTATTGGGAACAGAAAGTTCAGGTACCTTTACCCACTTCGATAAAAATGCACCGGCTTCAGGATTAAACGGATTCGGCGTATACCATATAAATATTGAGAGAATTGAAAGAACAGCCAGCGGCATTGCCATAGCAAATTTCGATTCATGTGCATGATCGTATTTCTCCTGGTTGCGCGGTTTGCCATGGAATGTAAGGATTAACAGCCGGAACATATAGAAAGCAGTTAAGGCAGCTACAAAGAAACCAACAACCGGGAAGACCCAGTGTCCTGTCAATGAAGCAAATGCATA
>Ga0075277_1000025_pt1 | contig 10471 bp, 9 predicted proteins | sample SF_Rice_10C_0N_1_FD_69771 | JGI IMG/M metagenome (GOLD analysis project Ga0075277, IMG submission 69771) | Rice paddy soil microbial communities from Twitchell Island, California, USA - SF_Rice_10C_0N_101 | ecosystem: Environmental > Terrestrial > Soil > Paddy field/soil | place: USA: Twitchell... | reverse complement strand
TGCTCCTTCAATTCCGGAGGACAGCACCTTTTTAACTTCTTCTTTTGTTCCAGCACTAATTGACCTGGAAGATTCGATTGCAGCAGCAACAGCAGTACGCCGCGCTTCGTTAATGTTTCCGCCTTTTTCTTTTACTGCAGTTACAGCACCTTTGACAGCCTGGAGCGAAGCTTCACCTATATTTAATCCTTTCTCTTTTGCTGTTTGTATTGCCTGTGCTACTGCTCCTCTTACTGCTTCATTCTGACCAATACCTGTTTCTATTGCCCCTTCTACAGTAACAGCAACAACATCTTTTATCAGCTTGATTACTGATGCACCGATTTCGGACAATCCCAGGATTGTTCCCTGCACTATTGATGCAGAAAATTTTACTCCTTCTTTAACAAGTCCGCCTGAATCTTTAATGGTTTTTGCGGTTAAGTTTCTCATAACATTAATAGTAATATCCGCGGTCTCTCCCGAATCTTTTAATCCTGTTTTAACGGTATTCTTTGCTATATTAATTATTTTTTCAAACATCTTATCCTCATTTTCTGTAGTCTAAAATGTAGATCACGGTTTAGTTTAATCAAAATGGATATATCACATCGATTCACAACAAATACTTCATTTTATTATCTTATATGCATAAAAATGGAAAATCTATGGCGCTGAAAAGATCCTACAATAAAATGATCGCCGGTGTTTGTGCCGGTATTGCAGAATGGTTAGGTTGGGATCCCACGGTAGTTCGTGTTGGATATGTGTTATTATCCGTATTGAGTGCGGCATTTCCCGGAATCCTGGTTTATATAATCTTATGGTTTGTAATGCCGCCCCCGGACGCAGTTTAATAAGAACCAGATTGAACAATTAGCAAATCCTTAATTGCTCCGATTAATTGTTCTTCAAATAGAATTTTCACGCAGCCTCAAAAAGGAGGATGATATGAAGAGTGTTAGTAAGAATAATATTTTCAGGTTTATGATTTTCTTTCCTTTTATTGTGCTCGCCGTTTTCTGCAACTCAAAGGACGAACTTGTTTCCGGAAACCAGGGGGAAATTAAACTGCCTCCGGGATTTAAGCTTGAAGTTTATGCAGATGATGTTCCTGGCGCACGCTCGATGGCGATGAGTACGTCGGGGGTTTTATTTGTCGGTACCCGCGGCAATGGAAAGGTTTATGCAATCCTTGATACAAATAAAGATTACAAAGCTGACAAGGTAATAACCATAGCAAGCGGATTGAATACTCCAAATGGCGTGGCTTTAAAAGATGGCGATCTTTACGTAGCCGAAATCAGCCGCGTAATTAAATACCCCGCTATAGAAAATCACTTGCAGAATCCGCCGTCACCTGTTGTAGTAAATAACAGCTTTCCTGACGACACGCATCATGGCTGGAAGTTCATTAAATTTGGTCCCGACGGAAAATTATATGTTCCTGTCGGTGCCCCCTGCAATATATGCAAAAGTGAAGATGAACGGTATGCATCTATTATGAGAATGAATCCCGACGGCACTAGCCTTGAGGTCTATGCGCATGGTATAAGGAACACGGTCGGCTTCGATTGGTCCCCGGTTGATAATGCTCTCTGGTTTACCGACAACGGAAGGGATATGCTGGGCGAAAATGTGCCTCCTGATGAACTGAACCGTGCAACCGATAAAGGGATGAACTTCGGCTATCCGTATATGCACGGAAAGGATATACGTGATCCTGAGTATGGGCAGGGTGTTGATCTTTCACAGTTCACAAAACCTGTACAGGAACTTGGACCGCACGTGGCTGCACTGGGTATGGAATTTTACACGGGGAATATGTTTCCTGAGAAATATAAGAATTCAATTTTTATAGCCGAACATGGTTCCTGGAACAGGAGTAAGAAAATAGGCTACCGGGTGACTTTTGTTAAGCTTGATGGAAATAATCCTGTAAGCTATGAACCCTTTGCAACAGGCTGGCTTCAGGGAGAATCGGTCTCGGGCCGTCCCGTTGATGTCGAACAAATGAACGACGGCTCTCTCCTTGTCAGCGACGATTATGCAGGAGTGATATACAGGATCAGTTACAAGGATTGAAAAATTTAATATTGCAGATTCAAGCTCTGGGTCCAAAAAATGAGAATCACAAACCAAAAAGGATTATGTCCATCTTTCCGGTTTTCTAAGTACAAATCCATCTTTTTTTATTACAGTATCTGGGAAAAGACTTTTATCAAAATTTCTTCGACCAATAGTAAGTGAAGCACTTGAGATAGATTTTAAAGAATATGAAAATCTATCCGGAGGGAAAGCTAAAATCACCTTCTTATGTGGAAATAAACGTAGAACGGAGCTGATAGGAGCAGTTAAATCACTATCTGCTGAGATCAGGATGGCTGTATCAAATTTATTTTCAAATGCATCAGTCAGCATTTCCACAGCTATATTAACATCGGTCATTTTTTCATTTGGAATTAGTTCAACATTACCACACCTTTTGCAAATTCTACTGTTAGATTGATATTTACCATAATAAATGTTGAAATTCTGAAGGGTTTCGAGAGCTTCAATATAGGCTTTTTGTCTTTGATTTTTGGCGGGCGGATCGGAAATTCGAGACGTAAAATACTTGGTTAAAACCAGTACCTGGTTGACCTTGAGTATATTACTTGCTGATTTCTGAAGGTTTAGCCAGTAATATTTCTTCCACGCCTTTGATTTTAGTCCAAAATAAAGGTTAAAACCATCTATATAAACAATAACTCTTTCTTTTTCAGGAACAATATTTGTTGATATTTGTTTAACAAATTAATAGATTTGAGTATAATTTAACAGCGCTTAGGATAGCATCCTAAGTTTGACGTCCCGCTTCGGTGGGACGTTTCTATTTTAAATCGTATGAGAAAATTTCAGTCTTTTCGATGACCACCTGTTTGTAACCTGACCAGGAAAAAAACTTAAAAACAAGACGATATATTGTTTTTATAAATTTAACCAAATCGAAGATTTAAGACAATATCTCTTCCAACAAGGAATTAAATAGAAGATACTGAGTAAAAATCATTTCCTGAAGGTGTGCATCTGAATGTCGAGGTAATAAACGTCTCCCTTTACACCCGTTATCTCGAAAGCGACGCCCGTTGGCTTGCGGTTCTTATCTTGTGAATCAGGGTTGGTAAGCGGAGAAAAAACAGTTTTGTATCCCGGTCTGAATGCATCTCTGCCGTCCCCGGCGCGCAGCGGGTCCTGTATCGGTTTACCCGTCAATGTATCTGCATAGTATATGATTTCATTTGGGGGATAATTTTTCCCTTCAAAAGTATATGGGATAAACTGAAGGTCGTGATAGCCGGTTTCTTTATTCTCATCTTTCCTTTCATATACCGGAAGTCCTTTTGGAAACCAGGCGGGATAAACATAACTGTTTACCTCCCAGTTAAACCTTCCGTCGGCAGGGATCATCTGCATAAATGTTGCGTCGCCTTCTGCTGCATCCTGCCGGAGAACGTAGATACCCTTTTCACTCTTTACTTTTGAGCTGCTATCCCATCGTGAAATTCTCTGGTGATTCTCTAAATAGAAATACTGACTTGAGGCTGAATCTATCTCTATCCTTACTGCGTCGCCTGTAGTTATAAAATCATCAAGTGGAATATCTTTCAGAGTAAGTGTGTCGTTTTTAATTGTGCGGATGTTTATCCACCCCAGTCTGTTCCTTTCATATGAGTTTATCATAAATGAACGTACTTCGTAACCGGAGAGCATTGCCCAAAAGCCTCTGCCGTTGTGATACCGGTTGCCCCCGATAAGAAAATGCGCGAACTCATGGATTGAAAATCTGAAAGGATCTTTATGAAAGATATCTCTCAACGTTGCCCCGGTGTATACAACTCTTGATGAATCATCTACATATACTTGCCCCGCACCAAGTGATCCGACCCAGCCTGCGTTAAAAACCCTGTTGTACAATGAGGCGGTACTGTCGGGATAATCCATAATGTAGTTTCTGTATATTATAAATACCATATCAACCTTACCATCCGGCACCTGTTCAAAACTATAATTCCTGGCCTCCTTGATGCTATCGAACTTTGCAAAATCAATTCTCCTGTCGAGAGATTCAATGATATCTTTATTTATTGCTCCATAACTTTTCTTGTTGAGGAAGTACCATTTTCTCGTGTGAGGAATAGTAATTGTATCGCAAACACCTGTAAACTTTAACTTATTTAACGACATCTGGTTAAAGTAATCCGTCATCGACCAGGGAGTTGCATTCTCTTTCCATACCGGGTCAACCCAGGTATTGTTCTTCATCCTCTCTGGTACCCCGCCCTTAGGCCAGCGGGTATCATCAGGAAGATAATTATCATCCGGAAACTGCGCGAAGATAAATAATGTGTGGATGCTCCCTTCAGCCGGCAGATCGCGTCCCCCTGGCTGATCTTTCGATTGTGCGGAAGTAATACACTGCAGCAGAATAAGGAGAAGAGCCGCTAAGTATTTTGCGATCTGTCTCATATTAAAACCCTCATATGATGAACTTTAATTTAACATTTTATAAGTTTCAAAGGAGCTTTTTATAAATAAAGGTAATTCGTTTGGACAATCTTCTCGCTGCCCGTTTGACAATGGCTATTACCCTGGGCTTTCATATCATACTTGCCTGTATCGGTATGACAATGCCCTTCCTGATGGTAATCTCTCACTGGATCTGGTTAAAAAAGAAGAAGAAAATATACCTCGATCTTACGAAAACCTGGTCGAAAGGCGTTGCTATCTTTTTTGCAATAGGTGCAGTATCAGGCACCGCTCTTTCATTTGAACTTGGCCTGCTGTGGCCGGGATTTATGAAGCATGCCGGACCCATAATAGGTATGCCGTTCAGCTGGGAGGGAACCGCTTTCTTTATTGAAGCAATCTGTATAGGATTATTCCTGTACGGATGGAACAGGCTGAACCCTTACATACACTGGGCTTCAGGTCTGATTGTTGGAATATCCGGCGTGCTTTCCGGGATATTTGTAGTAACTGCCAACGCCTGGATGAATGCACCCGCCGGATTTGACTGGATAAACGGACAGGCTTATAACATCCGTCCTTTTGAAGCGATGTTTAATCCTGCCTGGGTAAGTGAAACTCTGCATATGACCATTGCCGCGTTCGAGGCTACAGCTTTCGGCGTTGCCGGAATACACGCTATCCTCTTGTTAAGGAAACATAATTTTGAAATACACAAAAAAGCAATAATCATTGCTTTGAGCTTTGGAAGCATCTTCGCAGTACTTCAGCCGTTAAGCGGCGATCACAGCGCTAAGGACGTTGCACAAAGACAGCCTGAAAAGCTTGCCGCAATGGAGGGATTATTCCATACGGAAAAGAGCGCAGGATTGACAGTAGGCGGCATTCCAGATGTGAAGAATCAGGAAATGAAGCTTGGGATAAAAATACCGGGACTTCTGAGCTTCCTTGCATATGGCGATTTCAACGCAGAAGTAAAAGGACTGAATGAATTCCCGAGGGAAAACTGGCCGCCCGTTCTACCGGTTCATATTTCTTTTCAGATTATGGTTGCCTGCGGATTTTTCCTCGCTGCAGTAGGTGTGGTGTTCTGGCTGCTTAGATGGAAATGGAAGAAGTATTTGTTTGATAAAAAATTTTTGTATCTCGCTGCTGTCTCTACCCCTCTCGGTTTTCTTGCAGTGGAGGCTGGATGGACGGTCACTGAAGTAGGAAGACAGCCCTGGATAATCTACAATATTATGAAAACGGCAGATTCTGTTACACCGGTGCCGGGACAAATACTCCACCTCTCAGTTTTTATTCTTATCTACCTGATACTTACCGTGGTTGCGGTATGGCTGATGAGACGACAGATTCGGGCACTGCATGCATCTCAGCCGCAGGAAGGGAGTACAGAAGCATAATGCTGTATGTTGTTATAATATTTCTGCTGGTCGCAGTTTTCCTGTACTGCCTGCTTGGAGGAGCTGATTTTGGTGCAGGAATAATAGAACTATTTGCAGGCTCTAATAAAGAAAAAATAAAGAGCCTGGTGAGCAATGCTATGGCTCCCATCTGGGAAGCAAACCATATGTGGGTTGTTATAACCGTGGTGATCCTGTTTATGGGCTTCCCTGCTGTATATACACAGGTATCAATATCACTTTATATTCCTCTTATCCTTCTTCTGATCGGCGTAGTGCTGCGGGGAACGGCTTTCACATTCCGTCACTACGATGCTGTCCAGGATGGATCACAGGAAATATACTCGCGCATTTTTGCAGTCTCAAGCTTATTGGTGAGCTTCTTCTTCGGATTGATTATCGGTGCAATTGTATCAGGCAAGATCACTGCTGCACCCGAATCATTTTATGAAGGATACCTCCATCCCTGGATAAACTTATTCAGCATATCCACCGGTGTTTTTATCTGCAGCTTGTTCGTCTTCACGGCGTCAGTTTACCTGATCAGCGAAACAACCGAAAAAGACTTAAGAGAACTGATCATCAGAAAAACAAAACTTGCGACGCTTGTGATGGTGGTAAGCGGCGCGATGGTCTTTATCTTTTCCTATGTAGAAGATGTCGATTTCGCTGAAAGATTTTTGAATCATCCGGTAAGCATTGTTATCATCGTTCTGGCAACAGCAGCACTCCCTCTCTTGTGGAAGATAATTGAAAAGGGTTTAATATGGCCGTCAAGGATTCTTGCCGGTGTTCAATTGTTCTTTATACTTGCGGCGTTCTATCTGATCTATTTCCCTGAAGTAATACTTATGAAAAACGGGGATAATATCACATTATTTTCTGCGGCTGCTCCCGAAGCTACCTTAACTCAATTAGGATGGGCCTTAATTATCGGTTCCCTGCTGATATTTCCAACTCTGTTCTACTTGTATAAAGTTTTTAAGATAGACAGGGACGCCGGCTGATCTACTGGCTGCTTTTATTTACTTTCTTACTAAGCTCGAGTTTATCGGCAAAGTCAGCGCTGAAGTTTTCAATGATTTGCGCAACCTCCTCATTCTTTGTCGCTCTTCTGTATGTATCGGCCATTTTTAGGAAGGTCTGATGGAAATAGACATTCATATCCTCCACCATCATTTCCTTCGTCCACAGATCGATTCCCATTGTGGCGTTTTCCTGTTTATCCCATAAGGAAAGCATCATAGATTTACTTTCTCTTTTGCCGTCAAAGCCTGAGTCGGTAGCACTCCATTCAATCTTTACCGGAACTTTCTTTTCGTCCAGTTCTATATGCAAAAGTATCTCTGAATTTTTAATCATTATAATTTTCCCGGATGATTTGATTTAATTGTATAAAAATAAGCATTTTATTGTAACCGAGTGTAATCTGGGCACTATCCCGGAAAACGACTATCGGCTGCGCTTATTTTACCGATCATGGGAAATATAGGCGGCCTTTTGCTTTTATTGAATAGTAAGTATAATTTGCCTCTGGAAACTTGAACTTAAATTTGAACTTAAACTTGAACTTAAACCAACCTTTACCGGTATGAAATCAAAAATAATATCCTTTATAATTGCATCTTTTTTAATCCTTCCTACAGCTTATGCTCAGAATATTAGTGTAGGCGGATTTGTAGGAGGAGGTACAGTCGGAGGATTCTCCGCTGCAACAGGAGCTTTTACATCATCCATCTTTGCAGAAGTTAAAACTCCTGTCTTCGGTTTTAACACCAGGCTGAGTTTTATATACGCTCAGGATTTTAATGTACTTCTGCCTGGTTCCACCAATCGGTATTACCCTTTCCTGAAAGGTGTATCGCTGAAAGCAATATTTACACAGCCATTGAACAGTCCGTTTTTTCTGGAAGAAGGATTCGGTCCCATAGTTATAAATGATAGAACATACAGCAATGTCGACGAGTGGAATTATGGAACAGCATTCTCAATGACAGCTGGTATAGACTTCAGAAAGTATAAAGCTGACGGCTTTAAATTAGGGCTTGGAGTTGAATACTCAATCACTTTCGGGAATACTTTTGCAAAGTATTTCTCATTTCACCTGCAGGGCCAGTATTATTTTTGATTTGTTTTATCAGTGACGATGAACGGGTATGTGTTTTCCAGCGGAAACTATATTGACGATCTTAGTAGCATTAAGTTTTACATTTTTAACCGGCAGGACTTACGTTGAGCTCCGGCAAAAATGAATTGTAATAAAAGAAATGCCGGGATGATGTGCCCGGCATTTGAATACTCGCGTTTTTACCCCATACGGATTATTTTGTGGAATCTGATGCGACAGATTTTTCTTCGGTCAGACGTCCGTTTCTCAGCTCATCGCTCAGACGTGTCGCTTTGTAAATATCCTTTACGGCTTCCAAAAGTCCTGATGAATGCACTCCAACCATCCGGTTTTCATCGGGAGTATATATAAAGTTGCCGGGTAAACTCTGAATGTTCCCGTCAAATGCCAGTCCCACTATCTCAGCTTTTTCATTTATAACCGGACTTCCTGAATTGCCGCCGATAATATCATTGGTTGCAACAAAATTAAAAGGAGTCTCCAGCTGAAAATCAGCCGGGGGATTAACCCATCTGTCAGGCAGACTCCATGGTTCCTTTTTTCCGAATGAATAATAACGGTCATATAGCCCGTAAAAAGTTGTATACGGAGGAGCTGTTGTTCCGTTGTAAGGAAATCCTTTCACGATACCATCTGAAATGCGGAGTGTAAAAGTAGCATCCGGAGGAATTGAAGTGCCGTATACAGCAAAAAGGGCCTTACCTAATTCCTGGGAATATACAGCTTCCTTGCTGAGGATATCCTTTACTTCTGATCTCAGATCTGTTCTTCTGTCCTCTGTGTGGACAGCAAAATAAATGAATGGGTCATCTGAATTCAGAATTGCATCCGGACCTTTATCAATCAGCGCCGTTAATTTTGATGAATCAGTCAATACTGTATTACTGAGCATATAATCCACTGCATCCTCACCGGTCCTCCCGCCTGTCAGTTTCTGGACTAAAGAATTGTCCTTACCGAGGTATTCATATAAACTTCTAATCTGTTTTCTCAGCAGATCACGCTGGGACTCCATGTCCAGATCCCTGGGAATAATATCTGCTATAGTAGAATCCAGCTCTTCGCCGGTATACTGTTCATCTCTCTGATCTTCCGGCAGCTTAAGCTCATTCGCAAGATCTATAACATCATTGGCCGCAAAAAATAAATCTGAAGTAGTAAGAGGGTTCAGCGATAATGCGTACAACTCGTTGGATACTCCCCTTAATCGGTTCTGCGTACCTGCAATTTTATCCCACAAATCACCGTATTTATCTTTAAGATCGGGATTTGCCGCAACTGCAGCCTTAAACTTTTTTTCAAAGTCCTTCTTCTTCTGCATTAATACCGGATTGCGCAGACCTTCAAGCATTCCCGTGTAAGCTTTCTGCGAATTGGAAAACATAAACAGCCGGTTCTGAAGCTCATTTTTTCTTTCCGGATTTTCCTGTATGAGCTTTGAATACATATCGACCATATTATTCAGCATTTCAAGCGTATGAGGGTATGAAATATCTCTTGAATATTCAAGCTGTGCTACGGTATTAAGCCGGTCTGTTGATCCGGGATTACCGACGACAAACACATCCTCTCCCGCAGCTGCACCGCTATCGCTCCATTTAAAATAATCATCGGTCTTCAGAGGATTGCCTGAGTCATCATATACCCTGAAGAAAGTGCAGTCCAGATCATAACGCGGAAATGTAAAATTATCAGGGTCGCCGCCGAAGAATCCCATCTCTGTTTCGGGAGCAAAAACAAGTCTTACATCATTATACCTTTTATAACCGTATTCTGAGTACCTTCCGCCGTTATACAGAGGTGTAATCTGGATTCTCAGCCCGGTGCTTTCCTGTTCGCGGTCCTTAATCTCAGTCATCATACTATCTTCAATCGCAGTTTTCTCTTCCTCGGTTGTGCCAGCGCTCATAGCATTTTGTATCTCATCAGTCACATCCTTAATTAACACCAGCTGATCGACATACAAACCGGGTACGGGACGCTCATCCTCTAATGTCTCAGCATAAAATCCGTTCTTCATAAGATCTTCACCCTCTTTAGTTACATCAGAAACGCTTTCCCTCCCGCAGTGATCGTTAGTCATTACAAGTCCGTCTGCAGATACAAAAGAAGCTGAACAATAGTTTGCAAAGCGGAGTGCTGATTTCCTAACATGATCAAACCATTCCTGAGTCGCCTTAAAATTATATTCTTTCTGAAAGTAGTCAACAGGCGGGTATTCGAATGTCCACATTTTACCCATATCGTACTTACCCGCTGTAACTGTATCCAGGTTCAGCCAGGAATAAGCTCCTGAAGGATTGCCGTCAGTGCGGGAAGCGGTCTGCTGTGAGGAGGAACATCCGGATATTAAAATAAAAGAAACTGCCGCCACTAAAGCGGGCAAATATTTTCTGAATATATTTAACATAATTTTTCCCTGAGAGAATTTTTTCTATAATATTTTTTT
>Ga0075277_1000023_pt1 | contig 10761 bp, 10 predicted proteins | sample SF_Rice_10C_0N_1_FD_69771 | JGI IMG/M metagenome (GOLD analysis project Ga0075277, IMG submission 69771) | Rice paddy soil microbial communities from Twitchell Island, California, USA - SF_Rice_10C_0N_101 | ecosystem: Environmental > Terrestrial > Soil > Paddy field/soil | place: USA: Twitchell... | reverse complement strand
TCTTCCGGTATATTTCGCATAGGCACATGCCATAAATGCAGCCGCTTCTTCATGACGGACGTGGATAAATTTTATTTTATCCTGTCTCTTCCGCAGCGCTTCCATCATTCCGTTTATTCCATCACCCGGAAGACCGAATATATATTCTACATTCCACTGTTCCAGAACATCAACAAGTATATCAGATGCAGTACTCTTCATATCAAGCCTCTTTTATTCAAAAATTCTTTTTTTGTTATTCCTTAAACAATTAAAACATTTCATCCAAATAATTTGTGATTTGTTTTCTATTATCAGAAACAGTGTTTCTTATCATCCTAATCAGATGGAGACTTATTATATTGGAAATTTTTTACATAAAGGCATAAATACCACCAGTATTTATAAGGTATTACACGCTGGAGTACCGGTGTATGTCCTACCCCTGTAAGCATATTATTTACAAGCCTTCCGTCAGCCTGGTTCTTAATAGTATCTGCTCGCAGGTCGGCTGGTTTTGGTACATAACTTTTGCCGACAGGACCGTTGCCGTCGAGACCAACGCCATGGCAGAAGACGCAGTAATAATTATAATACACGCGGCCCCGTTCGAAATTTTCGGGGGTATTCTTCAGCCGGTTCGATTCATTAACTGCAGGCAGAGTTGGAAACTTTTCTACAGGAACTGAATTAGGAGGAGGAAGCAACTCACTTTTTTCGAATGTGCGTAAATTCTCCTGCTGCTCCATATGCGGTCCGGTAAACAGCAGGTAAGCCGCCGCGGCGAGCACGAGGATTACTACTATTCCCAATCCTATAATATACTTCTTCTTCATTTCAGAGTATCTTCAGGAGTTTTTACTGTGATCTTATGTTCTTTCGTCTCTTTAAGTATCTTTGCCCCGGGAAGGTGCTCGATCTGATCCGGGGGAAATAATTCATCCTTATACTCTCTTGTTGAATAAATTGACTGCGAGGGTGCATCGGGGAGTATTTCATAATCCCACTTCCGCGGCGGTTCTTTAATTATTGTCATCATAACCATAGCCCAGCCCAGAATGAATGCTGCGAACATGATTATAAGAAACCATCCCATCCGGTTATTCCCGCTCTCAGTATATTCTTCATATTCTGTCATAATATTCTCTACCAGTTTGGAGGTGTAATGGCCCTGTAAACAGTATAAAGGATTACAAACAGGATGAGAGCCGCGTATGTCAGTTTTAAGATCCAGGGTATAGCCTGCCACCAGGTAAGCCATCCACGTGCTGTTTTTCCATCCTTCATTTTTCGGGGTGTCCACATATCGAGGTAAGCCACAGCTGTATAAAACACTAGGAAAACTCCTCCAAGTATTGCAAGTATCACCCAGCCGTTTTGTAAAACATCAAACCTCAACATAGAATTTTACACCTTTGATTTTCCATTATTCTTTTCATCATCCTCAGGTATATAACTTTCGAGGGGAAGATGCCTTGCCCTGTCCTGACTGCTGAACTGGTGGTTCTTGAGTGCCCAGCCAATAACCGCAAGGATTCCCGAAACCGCTATTAAAGTAAAACCTATCCAGAACCGGACTATTGCATCCATTTTAAAGCTCCTGTTGTATCATTCCATTCCGTGTGCATTGAATCGGGGTATAGCTTCCCGGTCGTATCCGGAATTTCATACGGATTTTTCCACTCGGGTTCATATGCCGCATCAATACCTTTCGGTTCTATGTCCGCATCTGTATAACCTATAAATGATACGGCAATGTAATTTGCAAGATCCCATATCTTTTCAGATTCCAGGGCACGTTTGAAATAAGGCATTGCCGTCCCTGTTATTCCGTTCATTATCTGGTAATAAAGAATTCCGCCTATATATTTTCCATCGATAAGGTTTCTTCTTAATAGTGTAAAGTTCAGGGGCGGAGGATTAAGATATTTTGCCGCGGGACCGTTTCCATCACCTACCGGACCATGGCAGCCGATACAGAATTGTTGAAATATTTTCTTCCCTCTAAGGACGGCAGGCTCTGTTGCAGGATAAGGATTCGGCATCGCACGCCATACAGCCGGAACCTGATTATGCAGCCATTTTATGTTTGCATCGGGACCTTTTTCATAAGCATCGACAGCAAGCTTTTTCCAGTATTTCTGCCTTGCTACTCTTTTTTCTGCATCCTTTCCACCGAGGTACTGAACATACGCTATCAATTTTTTTATTTTATCCATTCCAAGGAATTCCCACGACGGCATCACGGAAACAGGACTCGTGAATCTCGGATCGGTGAAGTGAGCTATATGCCAATCGTCCGGATGCTCGCCCCCCTCTTCCGAAAGATCGGGACCTGTTCTTTCCGAGCCGAGAATAGCCGGTTCCTGTCCTACATAATCGCCGCGCTGGGCTATTCTCTCAGAACCTTTGCCCCAATCCGAAATCCTTACATAAAGAGAATGGCAGTAACTGCAGCCGTTGCTTACATAGACCTGTAATCCTTCTCTTTCAAGTTTTGTCATTGGTCTCCAGTTTCTTGACGGTTCTTCTTTCATTGTCAATGCGGGGAATAAAACCATTATTGTTATTGAAGCCCAGAAAACCATCAGGCCTCCGAAAACAACGACACTTGATTTCATCTTCATACCGGACTCTCCTCAGTGACAGGGGTTTCTTCTGTTACAGCCTTAGGTTCAAATAATTCACCTTCCCGAATGGTTTTATAAATATTGTAAAGTCCTATGAAAGCTCCCGCAATAATAAACACCCCGAACATTGCACGCAGAGCCATATAGACTGAAAGCTCAGGAAGAACTCTGTAGACTGCTTCTCCATTCTGCCAGGCTGAACCCTGAATTAATCCTGCAATAGTTAAAACAAAAAAGAAACCGGTCAGTCCGATCATCACCAGACCAAACTGGAGATTGACAAGTTTTTCCGAGTAGAGTTTTCTTTTTGTGATCAGCGGAAGAATATGCCACAAACCTCCGATAGCAATAAATCCTGAGAACCCGAGTACAGCGATATGTGCATGACCTACAGTCCAGTTTGTAAAATGAGTTACTCTTTGTACTCCCGGCAGCGATTGAACCGAACCCTGAATTCCGACAATAAGATACCAGATAATTCCCATCATTACCCATCTTGCGGCCGGGTCTGCGAATACAGGGGCTCCCCTCTGTCTTGCCGTTAAGAATATATTTGCAATGACTGTAAAAACCGGTATAAGCATCAATACGGAATCAACGACTGTAATAACTTTCAGCCAGTTGGGAATAGGAGACTGAAGCAGATGGTGCCCGCCTATATGAGAATACAGGATCACAAGTGTCCAGAAACCGATAAGTGAAAGGGTATGAGAATAAAGCGGTGTTTTCGTTACGCGGGGTATTACGAAATAAGCTGCGCCTACTGCAAGGGGGGTCAATAACATTCCAGGCAGATCGTGGCCATAGAACCATAGGAAGAGTGAATCAAGCAGTCCCGGCATCGCCCCTGTAGACGGATGCCACATTACATTTCCAAGCGGATAACTCGTTGAGGTCCACATGATCGCCCCTATAAAATACCAGACGGAAACGTATAAGATTGTCTCCCGGCGAATTCCAATCGTCTTAATAAGGTTAAACACAAGAAGCAGTAATGAAAGCCAAAGTGAAACGTCAAAGATCCAGATGTATTCAGAGTATTCTCTTCCCTGTGTTACTCCGAATGAAAAGGTGAGCGGGCCGCTGAGCACGGTAATGTTCCAGAGCAGGAAGCTCAGCCAGGCAAGCGGTTCCGACCATAATTTTGTTTTAAGGAGTGCAGGGGTGTAGTATAAGCCGCACCCGATAAGTGTAGATGTAACAAACCCGTATAACACCGTGTTTACATGGATAGGGCGGGTTCTTCCAAATACAAGGAAAGGAATATTGTTCCAGAATTCGGGAGCCATAAGATGAATAGCTGCAATCATCCCGTATAATGTTCCTACAATAAACCATACAGTGCCGGCAACGAGGAATGCCAGTGCCGCGCTTGAAGGGTGTCTTGTGAAAGCAAATATGTTCTTTTTATTTTCTATCGGTGACATGTAAAACAATCCGTTGTTGCATTGTTATCTCTATGGCATTGGATGCAGAAGCCCATTGAAATATGTTTGGCTTCTATTATCCTGTCCATATCTTTTACGTTTCCATGACAGGTCCCGCAGTCAATTCCGTTTATGATGTGCATACGGTGACTGAAGTAAACGAAATCCGGAAGATTTAATACCCTGTTCCATTCCACCGGCTCATTTTCGAAATAATGTTTCCTGAGTTTCTCGATCGGCGGATAATTTATAATTATAGTACGATGACAGAGCATGCATGTCTGGAGCGGCGGCATACCTGCCACATCCGAAGTTGCCGCCGTAGCATGACACATCATACAGCTGATATTTTTCTGTCCTGCATGCAGACGGTGACTGAAAGGTATCGGTTGTTCAGGACCGAATTTAATTTTATAATAATAGTTATACATTCCTGTCATAATCAGAAGTACCAAAAGAGCAATTACTGATAGTCCCGCCGAGATCTTCCAGTATTTCCTTGCCTGTCTTTTAGCTTCACTATTTTCGTTGACCGCTTTCAATTCTTATCCGTCTGATATAAAACGTTTTTCATCCGCAAAGTAAATTGAATCATTCCCAACCCGAGAATTCCTGCAAAGGCGGCGAACGAGGATATTTCAGCCCAGCCGAAATTCAAAGCATGCTGGAATGAAGCATCTACCAGCCACCATCTTTCAATCCACATCACAACAAGCAGAATAAAACAGATGAGTCCGAGGTACCAGGTTGTCTTCTTAGCCCAGATTGTCAGAAGGAGGACAAGGGGACCAAGATAGAACAGTCCTATAAGCAGGAACGTAATAGTTTCCCAGGGAACAAAATTCATCCTCGGAACTATAAACCGTGTTTCAGAGGGAAGATTTTCATAATACATCGGGAGGAGCTGGCAGAACATCATATATGTGGTAAGAATACTGAATGCAAAAATCAGTTTTCCAAGGTCGTGCCTTCTGTCCGCATCCGGTTTAACTGTAAACAGGGAAATGAAAGTTAGTGCCGTAATGGCAATATAAAGTCCGCTGATAAAAAAGTACGCCCCGAACAGTGTGCTTTTCCATTCAGGATCGAGAGCCATAACAAGGTCAAATGCCAGCAATGTAAATACAACGCAGTAAACCACGATAAGTACTCCGGCTGCAAATAGTTTTCTCTCCGTGTTGCGTCTGTTTATATACCAGAAAGCAGTAATCCAGAATGCGATTAAAGCAGCGAGGTCCCTGATGAACAAGAATGTGTTATTGAGCCAGCCGTTTTTATAATAAAGTCTGCCGAACCAGGTTGCCCAGTGACTGCTTCCTGCCCAAAGTAATACGAGGAATAAAACAGACGGGATAGCAAAAGCAGCTCCTGTTATACCCAGCGGTTCAAGCTTTCCAAGCCACTTTCCATTTGAAGCCTGAACAACCGCAACCCAGACTACCATACCTGCCGAAAGAGGTGTGAAATAAATAAAGTTAATTAATAACGCGCGCCAAGCCCGTGCATCATTCTGTCCTCCTAGACTGATGATCCAGATAACTATGCCGGCAATAAAGATCATCCCCCATATTATGCTGAACCTTATTATCTTTTGTTTATTCTCATTCTCTAACATTAAATTCCTCTGCATTTTCAGAGAGCACAACTTCTCTGAGGTCATTCAATTCATTACTTTCACAAGCTATAAGGATTCCGTATTTGTCTTTACTGAACCGCGGATCGTAATAGGGATGTATCCTCTTCTTGTATAACCTTGAATGGTACAGCAGGCCGATAAGAGTGGCCAGGGTACCGAAAAGGATAAGCATTTCGAAACCAACTATTGTATACGGTATAGGGGCAGTCGGAGGCTTTCCGCCGACAATGAGCTTATTTGTATTAGCCGTTGCAATTGCCAGAGTATACCCGCTTACTATTCCAAGGATTGCACCGATGAGAGTCCATATCCTTACCGGGCTTTTGGGTTTATGAAGTATATCACTCACTTCTTTAATTTTCAGCGGGGAGAATGCTTCAACAACATGATAGCCGGCCTCGTATACTTTTTTGACGGATTTGAGAAAATGTTCGTGGCTCGAGAATATTGCCATGACCTTTGTTTTCCCTTTGATCGAAATAGGAACAATTCTTTTCTTAGGCGGAGGTTCCGGTTTAAAGCCTTCTCCTTCAACCAGCTGCTCTTTATAATCTGCCATGGGAACCGTCGGGAGAGTTTTACTGAAGATTAAAAACCACATCAGGAAAAAAGCAAGTGAAGCTGCTGTTATGCTTATCTCTACCCAGCTTGGTGTATACTTGCCCCAGTTGTGAGGAAGAAAGTCGTGAGCCGTAGATGCAGCAACAATCATCACCCTTTCGAGCCACATCCCAAGGTTGACAACAAGGGAGATAATGAAAAGATATAAAAAGTTCCTCCTGAATTTTTTAAAGATAAACAGCATTGGTATGAAGAAATTGCATATGATTATCAGGTAATAAACCCATGCAACCCAGCCGGTCTGTTCGAAGTTCATAAACTGCGACTCAAATTTATCTCCCGAGTAAAAAGCCATTGCAGGTTCGATTACATATGTATATCCCAGTATCCCGCCGGTTACCAGCATTGTTTTTGCAACCATCTCAAAATGTTTTATCGTCATCAGCTTTTCTAATTTGAAGATCTTGCGGAGAGGAATCAGAAGCGTGAGCACCATTGCAAGTCCCGAGTGAATTGCACCTGCAACAAAGTAAGGCGCGAAAATAGTTTCGTGCCATCCCGGGAGTAATCCCATAGCAAAATCCCATGACACTACAGAGTGTACAGAGATAACCAGTGGTGTTGCGAGAGCTGCGAAGTAAAGGTATGATCTTCCATAATGCCGCCATTGACTCTCCGCCCCTGACCATCCAAGTGCAAGTGCCCTGTAAACTCTTGTTTTGATATGGTCCGGACCTAACAGCTTTGTAAACCGGTCTCTTCCCGAAGCAAGATCAGGGATCATACCCACGTACCAGAAAATCAGACTCACTGTGAAGTAAGTTGATACTGCAAGAAAATCCCATACCAGGGGGCTCAGGAAATTAGGCCAGAGTTCCCTTTCATTGGGATAAGGCATTATATAATAGAAAATCCATAACCTTCCGAGATGCATTAGCGGAAAAAGTCCTGCAGTCATTACAGCAAAAATGGTCATTGCCTCTGCAGAGCGTGATACTGCATCCCGGAATTTTGCCCTGACAAGAAAAAGTATTGCTGAAATTAAAGTACCTGAATGAGCTATTCCTACCCAGAAAACAAAGTTTGCAATATACACACCCCAGCCTACAGGGTGACTTAATCCCGCAACACCCATCCCGCGCCGCACCTGGTAAATCCATGCAAATAATCCCCAGACTACTACAAGTGCGAGAAAAGCTATGAAAAAATAATAAAGAGGTATAGGGGGTTTGGAAGCTGATAATACATCATCGTTGACTTCCTTTAAGGTTAGTTCTTTACTGTATTCACTCTTCATGCATTCTTCCCTGCATCGATTCGTTTCAGATAGGTAACGGCCGGTTTTGTATTCAGTTCTTCAAGTACGTGATATCTTCTCAGGTGGTGTCTTGTTATGCCGGTAACTCTTGAATTATCATCGAGCAGATCACCAAATACTATTGCGCTGGTTGGACAGGTTTGGACGCAGGCCGGGGTAATGTCCCCGTCTTCTATTTTTTCTCCTGCCGTCTTTTTATGATACTCAACATTTCGTATTCTCTGTACGCAGAATGTACACTTCTCCATGACGCCTCTTACCCTGACAGTGACTTCCGGGTTCAGCTGCATATCAAGCGGCCACTCAAAATGAAAGTTAAACCAGTTGAACCTCCGTACTTTATAAGGACAATTATTCGAGCAGTACCTCGTCCCGATGCACCTGTTATATATCTGTGCATTCAAACCTTCTTCATTATGTACGGCAGCAAAAACAGGACAAACAGGTTCACAGGGTGCTGCATCGCATTGCTGGCAGGGGAGAGGAAGCCATCCAACTTTCTGGGGATTACCATCCATTCTATACGGTACAACCTTTATCCACGACATTTCCAATCCCTCATTAACATTTTCTTCACCGACAACAGGAATATTGTTTTCTGCATAGCACGCGGTTTCACAGGCTTTACATCCGATGCAGGCATGCAGGTCGATAGACATTGCCCACCTGTGTTCTTTATAAGTGTGAACCGGATAGAGATCCCGTTTTTCATCATATCCTTCGGGTAGAGGCATAATCAGGTGTTCGCCATCTCCCGGTTTCATTTTTTCTAAAATGTCAAGCTCAATCCATTCATAAATTCCTTCTCTTCCGAATTGATGATCTGTTGCAGCCGCAAAGACGGGATGCTTATTGCCGCCTGCAGATTTTAATTTCACAAGACCTGTTTCGTTCAATCTGTTTATAAGGATAAATGCGTTTGCTCCTCTGTCCGCAGCATTTTTACCGAGAGCGGTGTGTCCCTGCCCGTATCCGATGGATAAAACATTAACCGGAAGGTCAATTGTCAACCTTACCGGGACTTTAATTTTGCCTGCATCCGATTCTATCTCAACCATATCAAAGTTATCGAGTCCAAGTTCCCTGGCTTTGTCGACATTTATATCTATCCAGCTGCTCCATGTTATGTTCGTAAGAGGATCAGGAATCTCCTGCATCCAGCCCCTGTTTGAAAATCTTCCGTCAAATAAAGTAATGGCAGGATAAGTCCAGAGCTGAAGTTCATCAGCATTTTTATTGCTTACGGTATTTGAATTTAAATTAAGTGAACCTGTCTTTATACTAATATTCTTTGCGGGATTAGATCCGGCGGATTCAATCGTTTCGTTATATATGCCTTTCCGCAATACATCCTGAAGTTCATCATCGGATTTATAAATACCCTTTCCCTGCCAGTATTGTTTAACCCAGTCTTCATAATGGTCAGCCGGTTTTGAAGAACCTTTCCTTGAAAGCGGATTACCTGCACTCTCAGATAATGCAAGTAATATATTACCCGCAGAATAAGTTGCATGCAGAGACTGCATGGCCGGCTGCATCAGGCTATGAATTCCTTTGTACGGTTCGTAGTCACCCCATTCTTCAAGAGGATAATTTATCGGCAGCATCCAGTCAGAGATTTTTGCAGTCTCATCTTCCATTGTCCCCATATAAATAATTTTACCTGCATTCATCAGATATTTTTCAGATCCGCTCCATGTATACACCGGGTTTGAATTATGGACAATGATTATATCATCTTTATTTATTGATTTGAAAAAATCATTTACTTCATTATTCATTGCTGTTTTTGACAGGGCGTGAGGAGTTGAAAAATCAATATTAGAAAGGTTTCCTGCCGCATAATTTAATAGATTAACTGCTACTGCAGTACCAAGGTTTTCCTTCGTATACACACCCGAAGCTCCGGCCAGGGCAAGAGCTGATCCCGATTGTGAATATTTTTTTGCAAGCGCTTCGATTTTCTTATCCGGCACAACTGCATTTTGCGTATTCATTGATAAATAATTATCAATTTCCGGCTGTAATGAACCGACATCTCTTTTACTCCATCCATTCGAAATAATTTTAGAAAGAATAGAATATGCAGTATATTCCATTGATTCAGGAGAGACCATAATAAATTCATCCGCATTAGTTGCCGTACCTGAAAACCTTGGGCCGACATAAATAAAGTTCCCCATCTTACCATCCTCAAATTCATGCATCTTTTTAAACTGACCGGCATATTCAACAGGGGATATCCATGTCTCAAGGAAATCAGCACCGAAGCTCATAATAAAATCTGTGTCATCGAGTTTGTACCTGGGGATCAGCGGCTCTCCGAATACCAGCTGGTTAGCCTTGCGCAGGACTTCGTAATTAAAGGGTTCATACCATAGCACTTTTCCTTTTTGATTTGATGTGAACATTTCCATTATTTCAGCCAGTGAACCGGTCTGCAGGTCCGAAATAATTAATACTCTTCCTTTCGAATTTTTTATTTGCTTTGAAATTTCTGAGATCGCAGATTCCCAGTCGCTCTTTAACTTCTCATCAAGATTCCTGTTCTCCCTGTAGAAAACATTCTTAAGCCTGTCGGGATCATACTGCCCCTGAACAGACGACTGGCCCCTGGCACATAGTTTTCCATAATTGATAGGACTTTCAGGATTTCCTTCAGCTTTTGTAACCCGTCCGTCACGATGCCGCATATGCATACCGCATCCTGCCGGACATTCTCGGCAGGTAGTTGCATAACGGATCCATTCACCCGGCTGAGGATAATGGGGAGGATTGACATATGGGATTAATTTATTAACTGTTGTACTGCAGCCCGAGCCGGCCAATGCTGCGCCTGCAGAACCGGTAAGAATTAAAAATGAACGACGCGAAATTTTCGTCATATCAGCGAAGACATCTTTCTGTTGCCCTCCAGCAACTAAATTTTATTTAGTCCAGAACTTCGAATTAAATTAAATTTAAACATGAATCGCATGGTGCTTTGACTCACCATTTAATTTTCTTTAGTTAGATGCGGAAGTATTATTTGATAGCAGACACAGTATGAGGAAAAAAAAGACCGTCCGGCGGACGGTCTTTATTTGTGCAACCATTAGATACATTTAAAATTATTTCAGTAATAACATTTTATTTATCAATACAGAATTGTTCTGCTGAAGTTTATAGAAATAAGCTCCGCTCGGCAATGAGGATGCATTAAAAGTAACC
>Ga0075277_1000022_pt1 | contig 10857 bp, 10 predicted proteins | sample SF_Rice_10C_0N_1_FD_69771 | JGI IMG/M metagenome (GOLD analysis project Ga0075277, IMG submission 69771) | Rice paddy soil microbial communities from Twitchell Island, California, USA - SF_Rice_10C_0N_101 | ecosystem: Environmental > Terrestrial > Soil > Paddy field/soil | place: USA: Twitchell... | reverse complement strand
CTTCCAAGAAGTCCCATTTCCTCCGCATCCCAGACTGCGTAAATAATTGTATAATCAAATTCAAAGTCTTTTAATACGCGTGCTGCTTCAATTACTGCACAGGTGCCGCTTCCGTTATCATCGGCTCCCGGTGCCAGTCCGCTCGAAGGCATATCATCGTAGTGAGCACAAATAATAAAATATTGATCGGGATGAACGCTCCCGGGCTGAATCGCATATACATTCCTTCCGCTGCTGAATGCCTGATCGAATGCCTGCAGACCATAAGATTCGAATTTTGCTTTTATATAATCGGCGGCTTTATCATTGATAGTAGAACTATAGTACCTGGTTGTAAGGGTAACCGGCTGACCATTAATGTATACCGGGACCTCGCCTGATAATTCATTTACAAACTTCGTTAATGAATCAATGCTGACATTATTGACTGCCTGCTGGACTAGGGGATTGATCTGTGCCATCCCCTGATGAAAGAAGAAGACTACAAAGAAGATTGTAACAATTTTTTTCATTGTCTTTAAGTACCTTTATTGTTGGAATAATTTGACCGGGTTAGTTGAAATCTCTCCTGATTTAATAAATGATCAACCCATTCAGTTACCAACTACGGTGCCATAAAATGAATGTTCAGATTAGTTGATTTTTCCACAGAAATCAAGAGTATGAAATGGGCTGGTATTGAATTTTTCCCAATTCAAAAGAAAATAATTATTAGAAATGAAAATCCATTCACACTTTTGTGTAAAGAATTAACCCCTTAATAATGAGATGGATCTCTATGATCCATCTCTGTATTTACTGCCAATGATTCAACACACATTAACGTAACAGCAACATCTTCTTTATAGTACTGAAACTGCCTGCTTCCATTTTATAGAAGTAAATTCCGCTGCTTAGTCCTGATGCTGCAAAATTAATTGAATGGATCCCGGCTTGCTGATATCCGTTCACCAATGTTTTAATTTCTTTGCCGAGCACATCATAGATCTTTAGACTTACATTTCCATCATTTGGGATTGAATATGAAATCATAGTCGTGGGATTAAACGGGTTGGGATAATTCTGTGCAAGATGGTAGTCGGGCGAACTCGTTGAACTCAATTCAATAATATTTGAATAATTATACCGGCCGTTAAAATCAATCTGCTTCAATCGATAGTAGACTTCACCATTTACGCCTTCGTCGCTGAAAGAATAACTATGAGGCTGTTCCGTAGTTCCTCCGCCTTCAACGAATCCTCTTGTAAGATAATGACTACCGTCAGTACTCCTTTCAACTTCAAATCCTCTGTTGTTCTTTTCTGTTGAGGTCTGCCATTCAAGTAAATTTTTCCCTTGCGAAGACCTTCCATTAAAGCTAACCAGTTCAACCGGAACGTTGTTTATTACAGCTGTATAAATATCCATATCTGTGCCTCCGGCTCTTTCATCTGTCCATACAGGTACTACAATATTTCCGCCGTAAGCATCGATGCCTATGTAATCGCCGAATCTTACATCACTGTTAGGTGTGCTGGTGGGAGAAGGCTGAGTGCTGATCAATTCATTGGTGAAAGTCTGTCCTCCGTCGGTCGACCTTGCCAGGTACGCCTCAATAATTGAGTTGTTGGCAGTATTCCTTGTATCGTAGAATATAAGATCTACTTCACCGCTCTCGGCCACGGTTATCCACGGCCAGTATTGGTCACGTCCGTTGCTGACCGGGTCATTATTGATTCTTAGAGCAGCCGACCACGTTTCTCCTCCATCTGTTGATTTACTTAGAAAAATATCACCGTCGCCGTTACGTTCATCATTCCAGGTAACATATATATTTCCGTTGTACTGACCGCCGCTGAGATCAACCGCCATTGACGGGAACCATGCATTAGGACAAGGGCTGATTACTTTATCAGTGCCGAAAGTTACTCCTCCGTCAGTTGATTTATCGAAATAAATATTTTCAGATGAGAAATCGGAGCCATACCATGCAACATAAACCTCTCCATTTGGTCCCGTGGCAGGGATTGAACCCTGTACACCCGATTGATTACTTATCTGTATGGGAGTGCTCCATGAAACTCCCTGGTCGGTTGACTTCACGAGATATATGTCCGTACCGCTGCCGAACCTCGTCCAGCTTACATACATATTATTGTAGTAAGGACTTGCGGAAGAAAAATCAGTTGTTACATATTCTTTATCTTCAAAAACTCCCGGATTATATGCAAGCTGGTAGACTGAATCAAATGTAACTCCGCCGTCAACAGATTTAAACAGCCACAACTCCCCATTGCCGTTATTATCGTTCAGTGAAACCGTCACTATATAAAAATTTCCTGCTGTATCCGTGGCTACTGCAGGATCGCTCGACAGGGCGCAGGTCGGGATTATCTGGGGAGTAAGCTGACTAACAGACCAGGTTTGTCCTCCATCGGTTGAATAGCTATAGCCTATCCTGCGAAGGGCAGGAGAAACTCCGGTTCTGAAATCGCGCCACGCCGCCACAACTCTGTTCGGATCCTTCCTGCTAATTTTAACAGAGGGTTCGTTCTGCGGATGAGTTTCAGCTGAAATATTCAGGTTGTCGAATATAGAAGGCATTTCGCCGCGAGGTACAAAATTGTGTTCATCATAATGCATCTTATCCAGCCAGGGTTCGGGGTTTGCTTCGAGAGGTTTCTGAAATAGTTCCCTGAGGTTCTGTGCTGAAATAAAAAAGGGAATCGAAAAGGTTAGAAGTGCTGTAAGCAGCAGGATTTTTTTCATCGTTATCTCCAATGATGATCGTAGAGGATTTAAATAGATTAATAAATTACATTTAATTTCATTTAAAGAGTAGCGGAAAGAGAGTGGGAACAGAATAACACGGCTTTGAAATGACTGGCTGCAAAATGATCTTTTATCTTCTTCCTTTAATCCTTTTTCTTATTAAAACGCTCCCGCAAGTTTCTCAATCAGCCTTTTTTTAACATCATTCGCATCCAGCTCCGGCTTATTGAAATAACTTATCACCATGAACATATGAAACTGCAGTACATCCAGCACTTCCTTTGTTTCAGCTGAATCATATTCTTCGAATTCGTACCTCAGCTTCGTAATGGCTTTATTTGCTTTGATGAGCTCGTCCGGTATCATGATAGTTCCTCTGGTAATACTATATCCTAATTTAAAAATAAAAAATGCAAAAAATGCATACCTCTGTAAACTTAAAATCGCAATATATTCTGATGTGGAAAAATTATTCCGGAACATATACCGGTTGAAATTGTTTATTTTTACATGTTTGGTTAAGTACTTATGTCCAATTATAAAATTATTAACATTGCTTAAACAGGAACATAAATGAGTTCAGTTAAAAAAGATGGTCTTTTTATTACCGTGGATGCTAACATCGGGGCGGGTAAAACTAACGCATGCCATGCTCTTGCATCCGCGTCAAGTTCAAGGGGCAGGCAGACAAGAGTGCTGGAAGAACCTACACACACGGATAGGTTCAAACACTTCCTGTCGCATTATTATAATGATCTTATCACTGGTAAAAATACCGGCGGCGGTTTCGAAATGCAGATGTTTATGCTTTGCCAGAGATACGAACAGCATAGACTTGCGGTTGAACGGGCCTGGGGAGAGAACGGAATAACCATTATACAGGACCGGCCAATTTACGGCGACACAGTTTTTGCTACCACTGCTATGGAAAGAGGATTTATGACGCAGGAGGAATTCGATTTATATTTCGATGTTTTCAGGAATATGAGCCGCGACATAATGCCTCCGGATATTTTTGTTTATCTGAATGTTTCTCCGGAAGAATGTCACCGGCGTATGAACACAAGATCGAGATCCGAAGAAGAAGGAGTACCTCTGGATTACCTGCAGCATCTCGATAAAAACTATAAAAAACTGGTAAATGAAATGAGGCGGAGGGGAATAAGGGTTTTGGAAGTCGACTGGCATGAATTCGGCCCTCCTGTGATTCTCTGGAATAAGATTCTCGGAATGACAGGCTCGGATGAATCATGGTATGAACAGCTCTCCTTCTCATTTGCCAAACAGCCCCGCATCCCCATTATGCCGAACCCCGATGAAAAATCGTAGGATCATCACCTGCGTGCCGGTATCTATCTGCCGATACGCAGGAAGATTTAGATTGTTCATTTTGGAAAGTCCCGCAGGCCCCCCAATTGTTATACTGTGCGCTTGTCCTTCATTTTCCCTTAGCTTAATTTAAAGTTGAAATGTCAAAAAATATATTAATCATCGATGATGAGCCTGAATTAAGAACTCTTCTGGCACGGCTGCTTTCACTTGAAGGCTATAAAATAGATACAGCCGGTACCGGACGCGAAGGATTAACTTCGTTCAGGAAAGAAGAACATCCTCTCGTTATCACTGATGTGAGACTTCCCGATGTGAACGGATTGAATCTCATCCCGGAAATTAAAAAAATTAATCCTTTGACAGAGATTATCGTTCTTACGGCTTATGGTACAATAGAAGATGGTGTAAAAGCAATCAAAGAAGGAGCTTTCGATTATATTACCAAAGGGGATGAGGATAGTAAGATCGTACCTGTCGTTAAGAACGCTCTTGAGAAAGCTTCTCTGCATAAAAGATTAGCTCATCTTGAAAAACAGGTGGGACAAAAATACAGTTTTGATAATATTACCGGGAATTCACAGGCAATAAGGCATGCTGTGGATGTTTCCACCAGGGTTGCCCTTACAGATACACCCGTCTTGTTAATCGGCGAAACGGGAACAGGGAAGGAGATATTCGCTCAGTCAATTCATTATTCGGGTAAAAGAAAAAAACATCCCTTCGTAGCTGTAAACTGCAGTGCTTTTTCAAAAGATCTGCTGGAATCTGAAATGTTCGGTTATACCGCGGGTGCTTTTACAGGCGCCAATAAAAATAAAAAGGGATTATTTGAGGAAGCGGATGGCGGAACGCTCTTCCTTGATGAAATAGGAGAGCTTGAAATTTCCCTGCAGGCCAAACTCCTCAGAGCAATTGAAACAAATAGTTTTATTAAAACAGGGGATACTAAACCCACGATAGTTGATGTAAGGATTATTGCTGCTACAAACAGGAACCTTGAGGAGGAAATTAAAACAGGGAATTTCAGGGATGATCTTTATTACCGCATCTCAGTTGTAAAGATCGATATTCCTCCATTGCGTGAAAGAAAAGATGACATTAAAGAGCTGACTGATTTTTTCATTTTTTTATTTTCTCAAAAACTGAATAAGAAAATAAATAACGTTTCTGATAACTTCCTCCCGGCTATAATTAACTATACATTTCCGGGCAATATACGTGAGTTGAGAAATATAATTGAGAGGGCAGTTATACTCTCCGATGGCCAGTTGTCAGCAGACTTGCTTCCGAAAGATGTCTCAAATTCTTTAAAACAAAATACATCTTCCGGAAATCTTGAAGAGGTTGAAAAAAGCCATATACTTAAAATTCTCAACGAAGCGGGTGGAAATAAAACCAAAGCTGCCGAAATCCTGGGAATAGGTCTTACAACACTTTACCGGAAGCTTCAGTCCTATGGACTTGAATAATCGGGAACTCTTGTAAGGCAGGATTTTAACTCAGCAACAAATATTCTTAAAAAATCCATCTCATCTTTATCAGGCAAAATTTCATCGCTTAATCTTATTCCTATAATCACCTCTGCCTTATTGTCTGAATTTATTACGGGGATATATAATGCTTCCGCATTGCTGACGGTATTGGTTGTTTTACCTGCAGGCATCATCATCTTAAAAGACGCATCTGCTGCAAGCCATTCCAGTTCATCCACAACGAAAGTGCCCGATGAAAGAGGTGTCCTGCTTAACTTTTCTCCTTTGCTGACAAGCAGCACCGTACTATCTAAACCAAAAACCTCCCGGATAATTTTCACTGCCTCACTTAATTTTTCATCCCGCGTTTCGCAATGCGACAGCCTCTTCACCAGCGTATATAATGATTTCAGCCTTCTTTCAACTTTCAGCATCTCCGCCTTCTGTGTATTGACTTTAGATGCAAGTATTCCATTTGTAACCGCCACAATAAAAAATAAAAACAGCATAACTACGTCTTCTGTCCTGCCTATGTACATTGTAAAATGAGGCGGAATAAAATAATAATCCCATCCAAGCCCACTGATCACCGCCGCTAAAATTATCGGACCTTTACTGAAATTGAATATCGGCAGAATGAATATTATCAGCAGCAGGATCATAGATACAGTTTCATAGCCTATGCTATCCTGCACAGTATACAGGATTGTTATAAAGAAAAACATTATTACAGTAGAAAAGAAATACTGCTTTCCTGAACTCAGATTCATTTTTTCATCACCCGGTTCCATAATCCACAGCCTTTTTTTCTTATGATAAGATCAAATACTGTGCAGAAAAATTAACCCCTGCCGAACGGAGTTTGGCGTTTTTTAACCAGACCAACCCTTCCATTATGAAAAACTCTTTTTCATTTTGGAGTGATTGGTGCAATTCTGAAGCCTCAGCGGTGATCATTTATGCTTGTGTAAAGAGATTCTGCGGTGGTACATTCCTTGATTTAGCCTTCTTGATTATTGCTTATATAAAAGAAATAAAATGTTCAATCGGCTCTATAAAAGTTTGTCACCTCTCAGGTTTCTTGTGTTGGGTTTTCTACTGATTACCCTGATGGGTACTTTTTTGCTTATGCTTCCTGAAGCAAGCGTTAATGGTGCGTCACAGCCTTTCGTTGATGCACTATTTACAGCAGCATCAGGTGTTTCAACTACGGGTCTGGTAGTTGTTGATACAGGAAGTTATTATACCCTGTTTGGTCAATGGGTTATACTTATTCTTGTACAGATCGGGGGACTGGGTTATATGGTTTTTATTGTCATGGTTTTCATTGGACAGAAAAAGGAGATTTCTTTGCGGGGAAGGAAAATACTAAGGGAATCGCTTGGCAGACCTCTGAAAATAGATATGACGCACTTTGTAAAAATAGTGTTTGTTTTTACATTTATAATCGAGATGCTCGGAACACTCGGCCTGTATATGTACTGGTCGGCTTTTTTTCCGTTTTCAAGAGCGCTTTATGTCAGTTTATTCCACTCTGTATCCGGGTTCTGCACAGCAGGGTTTGGACTGTTTAGCGATAGCATCACTTCGTATGGTCATAGTCTATATCTCAATATTGTAATTGATCTTGTATGTATAGCTGGTGCAGTCGGTTTTTTTGTCCTCTATGATGTTTATGACTTCACTCTTAAAAAAATAAGAAAAATCAATCCCGCAAATTTGTCACTTCATAGTAAAGTAGTATTGTCGCTTACGGTACTGCTTATACTGGCCGGGACAGTCCTTGTCTTCGGAATTGAAGGTTCCCGGTTTTCGGATTCAGTCGGAAATAAAACTCTCGATGCCTCGTTCCAGGTTATTTCAGCCTCTACAACTACGGGGTTTAATACAATCGATATAGGCTCAATGACTAAATCAAGCCTGCTCATTATAATTATCCTTATGTTTATTGGAGCGTCGCCGGGCAGCACAGGAGGGGGAATCAAAACAACTTCATTCGGTGTTATAATTAAAAATATTTATTCAGTCCTTCGGGGACTTAAAGACACCGTGCTCTTCAAAAGAAAAATTAACAATGAAATAATATCAAGTGTAACCGTATTGACTGGTATTAGTCTTATTTGGATAGCTGTAATTGTTATTATTCTCTGCGGGACAGAAAATGCTTCATTTATAAGAATATTATTTGAGACTGTATCTGCCTTTGGAACGGTTGGGCTTTCTACAGGAATAACTTCAGGACTTTCGGTAACAGGCAAGATCTTACTAACACTCACAATGTTTCTCGGCAGGGTTGGCCCCCTTGTCCTGGGATTTTCTTTATTGAAAGGAAATGCAGTTAATGGTTATAGCTATCCTGAAGAGGATATTTTAATCGGATAAAAAGGAGAAATAAGTTGAAACAATTTGTGGTAATCGGCCTTGGCAACTTCGGATTTAATGTTGCAAGGTCACTGTCCAAACGAGGCCACCAGGTGTTGGCAATTGATATAGATCAGGTAAAGATCGATGAGATAAAAGATTATGTTTCCGATGCTGTTATTGCCGATGCTAAAAACAAGAAGGTACTTGATGAATTTGTAACGGCTTCAGTGGATGCAGTTATTATAAGCATCGGTCAGAATATGGAAGCAAGTATTCTTGCTGCACATTATCTTAAGGAACGCAAGATCCGGAAAATAATTGTGAAGGCAATAAATGAAAACCATGCTAAGATACTCGAACTGATGGGTGCCGATGAAGTAATTCTGCCTGAAAAGGATATTGCCCTCGCCCTTTCACAAAAACTGTCGTCTGCCAATCTGCTGGAGCATATACCTCTTACCTCCGAGTTCAGCATCGTCGAGGCGGCAGCCCCTGAGGATTTTGTGGGGAAAACACTTAAGCAGATAAAACTCCGCTCAAGGTTTAATCTGCTTGTTATTGCGGTTAAAGATATAATGCAGGATAAATTTTACCTGATGCCTGATGCCGAATTCAGGCTGATGCCTGATTGCCTGTTGGTAATAATGGGCCGCCGGGAGGACATTGATAACTTTAAGATATGAATAGATGAACAATAAGATTAACATAGAGTCCAGAATTGAAGTTCTCAGGCGTGCAGTTGCCTCGCATTTTGGTATTGAAGAATTCTATGTAAAAACTGAATTAAATAGTGATGCTGATTCCGTAAGTTTTGAAATTGAATTCGAAAATCCCCAAAATAGTTTAAGAAGATTCCATCTGACTGTTTATTCTTTTAATATTACCCTCATAGATTCAGAAGGTTTTTCATATCAATCTGATCATTATAAATACTCCGGTATTCAGCCGTTTCTAAATAAATTATCGAGGCAGGTTTATTTTTCCGGATAGAAAATGCAGTCTAACAAAAATAAAATATTCTCCGGCGTACTCTTCCTTTTTATTATTATAATTGCCCTCGGTGTTATAGCGATAGTTTTTATCAGCCAGCTTGCGCAGTCTTCAAAGGGAACGATAAATGACAATTACCGTACTATCGGCTATGCAACCGATATGCTCAGCTCTCTGGATGAAATGTACATATCGCTTCTTGAAAAAAAATATGCAGATATTCCTATCAATGCAAAAAAATTCAGATCCAGCCTTGATAAAGAATCAGAGAATATCACTGAACCGGGTGAAAAGGCTCTTGTGGAAAACCTTCGTTCGAACTTCCTGGATTTCCTTAAAATTTTACAGCTGGAAAACACAGATAGTTTGCGTTATTCGAAACAACGTGCATATTACTTTGAGCTGAGAAATATTATATCTAAGATTTATTCGCTCAATATGACTGCAATCAACAGGAAAAATTCCATCGCTGAGAATAAAGCGGGGAAGGTAATAATGTATACTATCATTGTTGTTGTTTTAAGTATAATTATTACTTTATTCATTTTGACACGTTATAAAGAAAGGGATGATGCAAAGACAAGGCTGATCTCTACTGTTTCGCACGAAATGAAAACCCCGATATCATCTATAAACCTGACCGTCAATCTGCTTGAGGATTCCCGTATCGGGGACTTGAATAAAGAACAGGCAGAACTGATTCATTCTATTAGAACCCAAAGCAACCGGCTCGGTAAAATGGTTAATGAGATCCTCAATTTTTCCCAGGTGGAAACAGGCAACATAAGACTTAATTTTTCAATGGTTAATCCGGTTGATATCATAGACTACGCCACCACAGCATTGATGATTCTTTTATCCGAAAAAGAAATTCAGCTTGAAACAGAAATAGAGGAACATATCCCGGCTATAAATCTCGACATTGAAAAAACAGTCTGGGTACTCGTTAATCTTTTAAGCAATGCAATCCGATACTCGGAAAAAGGGAGCAGGATTATATTGTCTTTAGGGAAAAACAGGGATAGCATTTTTTTCTCCGTTAAAGATTTTGGTACCGGTATTTCTGAAGAGGATCAGTTGAAGTTATTCGGCCGTTTCAGTCAGCTTGGCAGAAAAACGGAACGTGGATGGGGACTGGGACTTTCAATAGCAAAGGAATTCGTTAGCGCCCAGGGCGGATCTATTAAGGTCAATAGTAAAATTGGACAGGGCAGTGAGTTTATATTCAGTCTGCCCCTGCCTACAACATCCTGATATCGAAAACCGCTCTTCGTAACAGAATGGATCAAGAGCTGAATACTGTTTGATAAACTTTGAATTGTGCACCTTTGAGATTTTGTTTTCCTTTTTTTCATAATGTCTTATCTATTAATTAGTTGATTATTTTCAACAAATTATAGATAAAATTAAAATTCGAAAAAATAGTCCCAGGAGAATGAAATCTAATTTGCAAGTTTTTGAATAGATTAATTGCATTTCTCCCTAAATAATTGCATAATCCACTCCGTCATTAACTAATTTGGGAGGTTATAATGGAACTTCGCAAAAGAGCTTTAGGAATAGCAGTAGGGTTTGTGTGGGGGCTTTCTATTTTGGTGGTAACCTGGTGGTTGCTGATACGCGGCGCTCCCGGTGAAATTGTTTCCAAACTTTCTACTCTATATTTGGGCTACTCGTATTCTTGGGGTGGATCCATAATTGGATTCCTGTGGGGTTTCGTTGATGGTTTTATTGGCGGTTTCTTAATTGCGTGGATTTATAATATTGTCAATAAGTTAATTCCAAAAACCAAAACTGCCTGACAAAATAAAGCTATTTTTTTCCAAAAGACCGTCTTTCCGGCGGTCTTTTATTTTGCTTTCAACTGAGTACTGCTACCATACTATTTAAATAAAGTTAGCCTCATTTTATTTTAATATGATAACCGGTTGGTATTGCAAGTAAATAT
>Ga0075277_1000021_pt1 | contig 11127 bp, 7 predicted proteins | sample SF_Rice_10C_0N_1_FD_69771 | JGI IMG/M metagenome (GOLD analysis project Ga0075277, IMG submission 69771) | Rice paddy soil microbial communities from Twitchell Island, California, USA - SF_Rice_10C_0N_101 | ecosystem: Environmental > Terrestrial > Soil > Paddy field/soil | place: USA: Twitchell... | reverse complement strand
AATAATTCAGATCCCTGGTATGTGTCCTTGCCCTTAAAACCGATCAAAATACTGTGTAAATAAGTACTGAATACGCTGTGAATACGCACTGAATACGCACTGAATACGCATTGAAAACGCACTGAAAACGCTGCTATTACCTTATAATTCCCTGTAAATCAATTATAAAATGCTCAGTGCCAAGCCTTATAGTTTATCTTTACCCGGAATACAAAATTCTAAGGGGAAATTCTATAAATTTTTATATAAAGCTATGATAAATCGATATTTATGAATTTTATTTATTCCGCTGGTATTTTTATCAATTGGTAAAAATTTTTCTCAAATCAACTTTTTACAACCTAACTTTTTATAAATTTATAATTGTTTTCTAAACAAATTGGATTTTATTGCTTTCACGGGAGAAGCTTAATAAACAGACAGGATAATTATGGCTAAAGCGGAAAAATACACAATCGGGGTCGATCTTGGCGGAACCAGCGTTAAAATCGGAATAGTTTCAGAAAAGGGAAAGATCAGCAAGAAGCTTTCGGTTGAGTCCAGATCGGCCGATGGACCTGACGCAGTGATTGAGCAGATCAAAAAGGGAATCTATGAAATACTTAAAAAATCCAAAAAGAAAATATACGGGATAGGTATTGGCGCTCCGGGTGTCGTTTCAGTGAAAAAAGGAACAGTTGAAAATCCGCCGAATTTTCCGGGCTGGGAAAAAGTGAACCTGGGAAAGCTGATCGAAAAAGAATTCAATAAAAAGGTTTATGTTGAGAATGATGCCAATGCTGCTGCGATCGGTGAGCTTATTTTCGGAATGGGAAAGAAATATGATTCGTTTATTATGGTTACGTTGGGGACAGGAGTAGGAGGCGGTATTATAATCAATAATAAGATTTACCGGGGAGAGTTTGGTGCTGCAGGAGAAATAGGTCACGTTACAATAAATAACGAAGGTCCCAGGTGCAACTGCGGTTCCTTTGGATGCATTGAAGCATATGTCGGCAATCATTACCTGGTGAGCCGGATTAAAAAGGAATTGCCCGATCATCCGGACTCGAAGATATGGGAGCTGATAGACGATGATCTTGAACAGCTTTCGCCCAAAATTATCGACACTGCTTCTGAATCCGGTGATCCATACGCCCAGTCAATTGTCAAGAAAATGGGATACTTCCTTGGATGTGCATTAGCTTCTGTCAGCAACCTGCTTGATGTAAGCACATTTATAATAGGCGGGGGAGTATCGGGTTTCGGGAAACCTCTGTTTGATTCTATAAAAGAAACCGCTTCTTTACGGGTTCTGACCCCTTTGCGTGATAGAATTAAGGTTCACCCGGCAAAGTTAAAAAATGATGCCGGGATTAAAGGGGCATCTGCTTTAGTGTTTTATAAATCCTGAGGACAGATTTATCTTTGAAATATTAATATTCATATCAATTCTTAAATGAGAAAATTCTTACTGATATTAATTCTATTTTCTGCCCGGGAATTTGCTCAGCAAAATGATTCAACCTATTTGAACTCTCCTGATTCTGTATATACATCCCCGGCTGACTCTCTACTATCGCCTGATTCCATCAAAACAAAACCCGGGGACATTGATACAGTGATCAATACCAGTTCGTCTGATTCATTAATTTTTGTGATCAGTCAGAAGGAAATGTACCTTTACGGCACCAGTGAAATTCAATATAAACAGACGGATCTTACGGCGGCGAATATCAAAGTTGATTTTGAAACAGGAGGAGTAGAAGCAGAAGGTGTTCCCACAGACACTTCTGAAAAATATGCAGGCACGCCAGTTCTAAAAGATAAAGGGGAGACCTATGAAGGTTTCAGGATGAAATTTAATTTTAAATCACAGCGGGGATTTATTGCTTCTGCAGGGACCGAAAATGAAGGAGCTTATTACACCGGTTCGAAAATAAAAAAAGTAGACAAAGATACTTATTTTATTAAAGACGGTATTTATACCACCTGCGATAAAAAAGATCCGGATTATTTCTTTTACTCGCCAAAAATGAAAGTGGTTCAAAAACAGCAGGTTATGGCCGAATGGATATGGCTGTTCATCGGTGACGTTCCTCTGCCGGTGCCACTGCCTTTTGCCGTCTTCCCATTGGAGTCCGGCAGGCGATCCGGTATTATTCCACCTGTTTTTGGTGATGACGGAACTTACGGGAAATATTTTGCCAGGTTCGGATATTTCTGGGCGATCAGTGATTATATGGATTGGAACCTGACCGGCGATTATTATACCCGCGGGAGTTATCGGGCTAATTCAAGGTTACGTTATGCGGAAAGATATAATTTTACAGGAACTTTACAGGGAGACTATTCAGATCTGAAATCCGGTCTTCCTACCGATCCAGACCGGTCTGAGAGGGTCGACTGGAGAATAATGTGGAGCCACAACCAGTCGTTTACACCAACGATGCGTTTTGATGCAAACCTGGAGTTCACCTCCGGTAATTATACTTCGAGAAACGTGACGGATTTTAACGAGCTATTAAGGAATGAAATAGTTTCAAATGCAACATTTTCCAAGACCTGGGACGAGTCCGGTAACAGTCTTACAGCTAATTACAATAGAAGACAGGTGCTTCAGACGGGGGAGATAAATGAAGTGCTGCCAAGTTTAACTTTCACAAAATCACAGAGTTATCCATTCAGAGGTAAAGGAGTTGGTGAACAAAAATGGTATGAATTATTCGGATATAATTACACCGGTCAGTTCCAAAATAATAGAACAAAAACAAACGGTAATCTGAATATAAGAGGAGGGTTCAATCACCAGATTTCGGCAGGCCTTTCACCAAAAATAGGATATCTAAGCATCGCCCCTTCTGTACGATACCAGGAAAGATGGTATAATAAAAGGGTGGTTTATGAAAGGGGTATTTCACGGGCTACAGGACATGATACTACCTTTATTAACGATGAACACGAGTTAAATTTGATAAGAACATTTGGACTGGGGGTAACTGCCTCCACAAAGTTTTACGGAATATTTCCCGTGAATAGTTTCGGAATTAATGCCGTCAGGCATACAGTAAATCCAAGTATTTCCTATAACTACAATCCTGATTTCTCAAAGCCATTCTGGGGATATTATGGCTCGTACCTTGATCCCAACAACAAGGTTATACATTATGACAAATTTCAAAGAGAGGTTTTCGGAGGTGCTCCATCCAGCGAAGCACAAAGAATCACTTTTTCACTAGGAAATATTTTTGAAATGAAAACACAGCCCGATCCTTCCGACACGACCTCAAAAGAACAGAAGATTCAACTTCTCAACCTTTCGGCATCCATGAGCTATAATTTTGCTGCAGATAGTATGAGGTTATCTGACCTTGGCTTACAGTACAGGACACAGATAGGAGACTGGTTTAATTTCTCAGGAAGTTCAAATTTTACTCCTTACGATTACCAGGGGACAACTTCAAGAATAAATAAATTTCTTGTAAATGAAGGTAAAGGGTTTTTACGGTTAACTAATTTCAGTTTTTCCATTTCCACAACTTTATCTGGTGAAAAGTTAAAATCTGCAGAGGCTAACAAAACATCTGAACCAGAAGGGGAATACGAACTTCAGAACGAAGATAATGTATACAAAGGATTATATTCCGATAAAGAACCTGATTTCGCAATTCCATGGGACCTTTCTCTGACTTATAATTATTCTTTGACTAAACCAATACCAAATCAAAAAACCGAAGTCTCAAACTTAAGCGGAGGTATAAACTTTAACCTGACTCCTAAATGGAAGTTTTCATTTACAGGCAGCTATGATTTTCAGAGACATGATTTTGCAGCTCCCCAGATCAGGATTTCACGGGATCTTCATTGCTGGTTAATGGACTTCACCTGGAATCCCATTGGAACTTACAGGGGTTATCGCTTTGAAATCAGGGTTAAAGCACCCCAGCTCCAGGATTTAAAGGTTACAAAACAGGATCAATTTTATAGCGGAAGGGGATACTGATGCAGAAATATATAATCGACGGTAATAACCTGATAGGAAAGATAAGGGAATTACAGGATCTCCAGAATAAGGATAAACAGGCTGCCAGGGAAAAGCTTGCTTTCTTAACAGACAGTTATTTCCAAAGCAAAAAAGTTAAAGTTTCACTCCACTTCGATGGTTATCAGAATACCCCGATCAGAATAAATTCAGCAAAAATAATTTATTCTGAAAATAAAACTGCCGACGAGAAAATAAAGTCTGAAATCTCAGCTTCAAAAAATTCAAGAAATATTACGCTTATTACTTCCGACAATAATTTGAGGGAATTCGCACGGGTCTGCAGTTGTTCGGTAATTTTATCAGAAGATTTTGCCAAAGACCTGAAAAAGAGAAGTGAGCAGGATGATGAAGAGAGACGAATACAGTCAATTAACGACATTGAGGAATTCAAGCGAATCTTTAATGTAAAAAAATAATCATCCGCATTTCATATTTTTATTCCTTTTAAGGAAATTATTTTATATTTTGACTCCCAGTCTAAGGTTGTTGAATACCAATTAAGTGAGCAGCAAATAAGCGATTCTCACCGAATATTTGGATATACTTTTAACATATTTAACCAATTAATTAACCAGTCATATTAATATAAAAAGTGAGGTGTTATGTACAAAGGATTATACCGTAAATCTTCGTTCCTTTTTGCCCTATTATTATTGTCTATATTTTCAACAAATCTTTATCCACAAGGGGTTGACGAATCACGGGTAGACCATTTGACACAGGAAATGATACAATCATATATCCCGGCAAACGTTAATGGAGATGTAATCACGATCGACGGGTTTGATAATTATAATATCGGAGTTGATTTCGCCGAACCCCATATGTCCTCAAATCCGAATGATCCACTTGAGTATTTCAATGCTTTCAACATCAATGGAGCTCACAGAACTTATGATGGACATGACTGGCTGGCTTCAACCCCTTCATTTGGTACTTCAGTTGCAGGAGATCCTGTAACTGCTTATGACAGCTTAGGAAATCTTTTTTATATGCAAATGTATGGAAGTATTTCAGGTGCCAAAGTTATACGATCATCCGATAATGGTCAAACCTGGTCAGGAGCTGTAAACGCTGTAAGCGGTGGTGATAAATGCTGGATGGCTGCCGATCAGACTAGCGGACCCTATGCGAATTACGTTTATGCTACTATGACCAGCACAAGTTTTGCCGGGCATAATTTTGCAAGAAGTACAGACAATGGTGCCTCTTTCACACAGACCTTTACAACAAGCAGTTCACCGCTTCCCGGAGCAATGGTTGCAGTCGGCCCTAATGTAGCAGGCGGAAACGACGTGCCCGGCGGGTGCGTTTATTTTGTTACCAATGAAGGCAACAGCTTTGCTTCTACCTATAGGTTATTCCGATCAACAGACGGCGGGGCGACTTTTACACTGATGTCCACTAATAACTTTTCAGGATATGTTGGAAGCGATGTAAGCGGAAGGAATTCAGTGCAAAATATGAGAACCAGGCCATATCCATTTATAACAGCAGATAACAGTTACGGTCCAAATCGCGGCAGGCTGTACCTTGTATATGCCTCCAATACGCCGGCAGGAAACGGCAACAAACCTGATATCTTCTGCCGTTATTCTACAGATCAGGGGGCAACATGGTCTTCTGCTGTTGTTGTGAATGATGATCCTAATACAACCAACAATCATCAATGGCACCCATCTACATGGTGCGATAAAGAAACAGGCAGGCTGTTTGTAAAGTGGATGGACACAAGAGATACACCAACTTCGGATAGTGCATATATCTACGCAACTTATTCTGATGACGGCGGAAGCACATTTGCACCGAACCAACAGGTTTCGAATGCTAAAATGAAGATAAACTGCTCCACCTGCGGCGGCGGCGGCACACCGAGGTACCAGGGTGATTATGATGCGATTACATCAGCCGGTAATATCTCAATGATGGTATGGACTGACTTCAGGAATGGAAGCTTTGCCAGCTACACGGGATATTTTCCTGATTTTGCAATGCTGGTTTATCCTCCTTCAAATACTGTAGGTAATACGAATGATCAGACGGATTATACTGTGGAAATTCCACAGGTTACATTATTTGACGGTGAAGCAATGTTTACCGCCGATATCGATCCGGCTCCTGCGACAGGCTCATTTGATATTACTTTCACCCCCGGGAACACGATTACATCTTTCCCCGGAAGCATTACAATGACAATTCACACCGTCGGTACTGTTCCCAACGGAACATATACTATTAATGTTCAGGGTGAAGGTATTACAGGCATTCCAGTTCACAGAAGATCCGTTACCCTCGAAGTAATTGATAATGTGCCTGTGGAACTTACTTCTTTCACTGCGCATTTAGACGATAACAGTGTTATGCTGAGCTGGATAACCGCTACAGAATTAAACAACAGCGGTTTCGAAATTCAAAGAAGCCTGAAATCAGATAACCAGACAACTGCGGAATGGAATAAAATCGGTTTTGTTCAGGGAAATGGGAACAGTACCGAGAGTCACGCATATATCTACAATGATGAAAATATTGTTAAACCGGGACATTACTCCTACCGGTTAAAACAAGTAGATTTCGACGGGAAATATGCATATTCGCAGGTAGCGGAAATTGATGTAAATAAACCAACGAAGTATTATCTAAGTCAGAATTACCCCAATCCTTTCAACCCGACGACCACTATTGAATTCTCAACACCAGAGAGAAGTCATGTTTCATTAAAAGTTTATGATGTACTTGGAAATGAGGTGGCCATACTTGTGAATGGCTGGATGGAATCGACAAATCACAAAGTAATATTTGATGCAAGCAAACTTGCGAGCGGAATTTATTATTATACATTATCAACGGGTAATTTTACTTCAACTAAAAAGTTAATTCTGCTTAAGTAATCGGTTATTATTAAGAAGGGGAGTCTGCGGACTCCCCTTGTGATTTTAAACCCGAATAACAAAAATTAGATTGGCCGGTCTGTTGCAGAAGCCCCGATATTAAAGGGAAGTCTGAAAGTTAAGAACAAGAACTGAAGGAAGTTCAGCTTTGTTTTGTAAACTCACCGATATATTCCAGCTCATATCTGCCTCAAGATTTTTATTATAAGCCGAAACCAGGCGGACTGCATTAATTGCACTGGCGATCCTGTTTACAATTAAAGCTCCTACTATGAACCTGATATCATTGAATGTCTGTTCACTGGTAGTCCACATACCCCTGTAGGTCCTCCTTTGTTCTGCGGAAGGCCAGTTCCAGTAATTCGTTTCAACATCGTACATTAAGCTGAAATCCCGGTTTAAAGCCTGTTCATCATTGAATTGATTTACGCTGGAATAATCGCCAATTGTCGCATAAAAATCTGCGTCCTTTCCTGAAGGAGAAACACCTCCGTTGGTAGCCGCATAAGCTTTGTAATTGTCTTTCTGCCAGTTGGCGTAAGTATTCATTCCTATGAAGACTCCCCAGAGAGTTCCTTCAGCGATAGTAAAATACTTTCCACTCGAATAGCCATCTGCATACAATTCCCCCATTCCCGGAAGAAGCAATGAGTAAATTATCGCGAGACCGGGGTTCTTTTTTGATCTCTCAAATGAAAAATTGAGGTCAGGTGATGTTTTTTTAAGGTTTTCAAGAACCCTGTTTTTTAATTCTAATGAAGATCCGGAATCGGTAATTTGTGCAAATGTTAAGGATGAAATGAAAAGAAGGGCCAATAGAGAATATTTCATAATTTTTTAATTTTAATTTTATAATTAAGATGCCAATGAGTCAACTGATTTTTTTATCGCCCTTACTTCACCTGAACAAGTTAAATTATCCACCGAATTGATACTAACCCGGGCAATTTTATTTACCAAACCAGGATCATACAGGCTTGAGACACGAACATAATTAGATGAAAAGCCATGTAGTAGTCCGTTATGGTTTTCAGCCTCAAACAGGACTTCTAGTTCCATTCCTATACTCTTCTGATAAAACATATTTTTCTTTCTGCCGCTGAGTTCCCTCAAAACTTTATTTCTTCTTTTTCTCTCAAATACTTCAACACGGCCTGCAAAATCAAAGGCAGGAGTTCCCGGTCTTTCAGAATAAGTAAATACATGGAGGTAGGAGATATCAAGGTCCTTTAAAAAATTATAAGTCGTGATAAAATCCTTTTCAGTCTCCCCGGGAAATCCGACAATAACATCAACCCCAATACCTACTCCTGGAATTGCAGAATGCAGTTTATCGATAAGCCTTTCATAATCATCGGTTTTATAACGGCGTCTCATCATTTTCAGAACAGCAGGGCTGCCGCTTTGCAGAGGTATATGAAAATGTCTGCATATTTTTTCATTTGAGGCAGCCAGTTCGATTATTTCATCACTGAGCAGGTTAGGCTCTATTGAACTTATCCGGATTCGGAATTTCTCCTCGATATTAACCATACGGAGCAGGAGCCGGTAGAGATCGGTCTGATAATGTTTTCCATAATCTCCAACGTTTACTCCGGTCAAGATTATTTCTTTATATCCCTGGTCGAGCAGTGCTCTGAAATCTGATATTACAGAATCGGGATCCATACTTCTACTGAGACCCCGTGCTTTGGGAATCGTACAGAAAGAACATTTATAATCGCATCCATCCTGAATTTTAAGATATGCTCTTGTTCTATTGTCCGCATCTGTAGAATGCGCGGGACCGAAATCATCCAGTTCACCGTCCGGGGAGACAAATATGCAGGCCAGTTCCTTCTTTTCAAAGTCGTTTAAGACTTCAAATAATCTGAATTTTTCCCTTGTGCCTAATACTGCATCAACACCTTCGATAGCAGATATCTCTTCAGGACGGAGCTGTGCGTAGCAGCCTGTAACAACAATACAAGCATCCGGATTCTGCCGGAGGACCCTTCGCACGAGCTGACGGCATTCTTTTTCAGCATTTTCTGTTACTGTGCAGGTATTAAAAACGTATACATCTGCAGTTTCTTTGAAATCGACTACCTGGAATCCTCTGGAAAGGAACTGATTTCCAATAGTCGAAGTCTCTGCAAAATTCAGTTTACACCCGAGCGTATGTAGTGCAACTTTATTCAATTGGATAATTCTTATTTAAAATTAAAAGAGCGGGATCTTATTCCCGCTCAGTAAATATCCGGGAAACCCGGTCAGGAATTTTCGTGCCTGTTCGGACGCTGATCATCAGGGAGTTCAAATATTGGGAAGTCTGATGAATCTATTGCACCGGTTTCGGCATTCATTATTTCTTCAACAGAAACTCTGTCGAGTTTATGTTTATCAAGATATTCTCTTATTTCCTGTTCTGATTTTTCCTTGAGGGCAGCTATTGTGCTGAGAACGATTTTCTTGTTTTCTTTATCGAACTCAATAACTTTCAAAGGAATAATATCATCAACAGGGAAATGATTTGCAATGTTCTTTATTTTATTAGTAGCAAGCTGGTTAGTAGGCACAAACCCGTCAACTTTTTCAGGAAGCTCCGCGATCAGACCTTTTTCTATGATCCTCACAACTTTTCCTTCAGTTACGGTTCCGATATTGTATACTTTTTCAAAATTATTCCAGGGATTTTCCTGGACCTGTTTGTGTCCCAGAGAGATTTTTCTCTGCTCAACATCTACTCCAAGAACTATTACATCAAGTCTTTCACCTTTTTTCACTACTTCACCGGGGTGGCGAATCTTCTTAGTCCAGCTCAGATCAGAAATGTGAACCAGGCCGTCAACTCCAGGTTCAAGTTCCACGAAAACACCAAAGTTAGTAAGGTTTCTTGCTATACCTGAATGCTGGGAACTAACAGGGTACTTCTGCATAAGAGATTCCCATGGGTCCGGTTCAAGCTGTTTAATACCGAGAGAAATTTTCTTCTCGTCTTTATCGAGACTGAGGATAACTGCTTCAATTATCTGACCCATAGCAACAACCTGTGAAGGATGTTTTATATGCTGAGTCCAGCTCATCTCAGAATTATGAATTAGTCCTTCAATACCTTTTTCTATTTCAATGAAAGCACCGTAATCTGTAAGAGAAACAACCCTGCCGGAAACTTTATCACCGACCTTATATTTCTCATCGATGTTTTCCCATGGATGGGGGAGAAGTTTTTTCAAGCTTAAGGATATTCTCTTCTTTTCTTCATCAAAATCGGTGACAACCACCTTTATTGTCTGATCAAGTTTAACTACTTCATTCGGGTGATTAATCCTTCCCCAGCTGAGATCTGTAATATGAATCAGTCCATCAACGCCGCCGAGGTCTACGAAAACACCAAAGTCGGTAATTGCCTTAACTGTTCCTTCAAGGATCTGTCCTCTCTCAAGACTTTCTAAGATTGCATTTCTTTGATCGGCGATTTCTTCTTCAACAAGGACCTTATGAGAAACCACTACGTTTTCGGTTGGAATATTAACCTTAACAACTTTGAAATCCATTGTCTGACCGACAAAAGCATCGAAATCTCTGATTGGACGGATATCAATTTGTGAACCGGGAAGGAAAGCTTCCATACCCATAAGGTCAACAACCATTCCGCCTTTAATACGTTTTACAATTTTACCCTGCAGGATTTCTCCTGTTTCGTGAGCATTTACAACTTTCTCCCAGATCCTTAGGAAATCTGCTCTCTGTTTACTTAAAACAAGATTGCCTTCCTGGTCTTCCACACTTTCCAGAACCACTTCAACTTCATTCCCGATCTTAATTTCCTCATCTTCACGGAATTCATTCTTAGGGACAGAACCCTCTGATTTAAATCCTACATCAATGATAACATTATCATTCTGAATCCGCACTATTTTACCTTTAACCAGCTCACCTTCTTTAACATCTCTGAAAGAATCAGCATAAAGTTTAGCGAGGGTTAGGAATTCTTCCTGGGAGTACTCCTCATTCTGAAAGTTTCTTTTAGCTTTTTCGTAATCATTGGCTGTTACAACTCCTCTGGTCTTTTCTTTCGTCTCTTCGGACATTAATCCTCCTGAAATAAATAATTGTTCTGCAGTTAAATGTTCCAAGTCATCTGAAAAACACAACCGCAAATATTTAATTTAACATAAGATAATTATGATGACTTAATAAACTTTTCTCTTTTCTTAATCTCGTCTAATATAA
>Ga0075277_1000019_pt1 | contig 11230 bp, 8 predicted proteins | sample SF_Rice_10C_0N_1_FD_69771 | JGI IMG/M metagenome (GOLD analysis project Ga0075277, IMG submission 69771) | Rice paddy soil microbial communities from Twitchell Island, California, USA - SF_Rice_10C_0N_101 | ecosystem: Environmental > Terrestrial > Soil > Paddy field/soil | place: USA: Twitchell... | reverse complement strand
AAGGCAAAGGAGATCGCTGATCTTATTTCAAATGTTAATGGGGTAGTGGATGTCTTCGATGGAATAGTTATAAGCGGTCCTGCCTATATTATTCACTTTAATCTGCCGGCAATATCAAGAGCAGGGTTTACCGTGGATGAATTAAGTAATATTATTAATAATGATATCCAGGGTAATGTAACTACAGAAATACAGAGGGGTGAGAAATTAATAGGTGTAAGGGTAAGGCTTCCTGACAGGTACCGCAATGATATTGATCTACTTAAAAATATAAGGGTTGCCTCATCAAATGGTAATTCCTATCTGCTTGGTTCATTGGCAGATTTCAGTATAGATCCGGGTCAGTCGGAAATCGACAGGGAAAACCTGAAACTGATGGTTGCAGTTACCTCAAGGATATCCGGAAGGGATCTCGGGAGCACTATAAGCAATATTAAAAGTGTTCTTAATAAAAATCTGAATTTGCCGTCCGGGGTTACATTGGAATACGGCGGTACATTTAAAACCCAGCAGGAATCCTTTCAGGGGCTGCTTAAAGTATTACTAATGGCCTCTTTACTTGTTCTGCTTGTCCTTGTAATTGAATTTGAAAGGTTCCTCGTTCCGCTAGCCATTTATTTTGTTGCAGTTCTTTCTTTATTTGGTGTCGTTTTAGCTCTCTGGGTGACAAATGTTAATTTTAATATATCCAGTTTTATGGGCGCAATTATGATGGTAGGTATTGTAGCCGAGAACAGTATTTTTCTGGCGCATTACTTTTTCATTTTCCAAGACCGTGGAATGGATAGACATGAGGCAGTGATCAATGCAAGTATGGTCCGTTCGCGCCCGATCATTATGACCGCACTTGCAGCTATATTTGCTTTAATGCCGCTTGCCCTTGGTATCGGTGCCGGTTCGCAGATGCAGCAGCCTTTAGCCCTGGCTGTAATCGGAGGTTTCACATTATCAAGTTTACTTTTGTTGTTTATTTTGCCGGTCTTATTATCGATTTCTAAAAAACATAGGTAGAAAAATAGTCGTGTTAAGAACAGAATTTAACCGGATTAATTTATCGGAGGTAGAATGAAAAAATTAGTTTTATTGTCCGGCCTATTATTATTTCTTATACCGGGAGTTGTATTTTCTCAGACATCCGGATATAAAATATCAGGTAAAATTAATATAGGCGGACAGGGCTGGTGGGATTATGCAGCCGTCGATTCTCAAATGAACAGGTTGTATGTTGCTCATGCTGATAAAGTTCATATAATTGATTTAAATAACAATAAAGCAATCGGTGAAATAGATGGATTAAATGGTGCACACGGGGTAGTGTTTGATGATGAAGTAGAGCAAGGCTTTATAAGCAACGGCAGAAGCGATACTGTTACCGTCTTTGACCTGAAAACTTTTAAAGTTACTGAAGATATCCACGTAACCGGCAAAGATCCTGATGCAATTGTGTTTGATCCTTTTACAAAGCGGGTTTTTACTATGAACGGCCGGGGTGACAACATAACGGTAATAGATGCCAAAACCGATGAGGTAGTCGGAACTTTTAATCTTGAAGGGGGTCTTGAATTTGCAGTATCGAACGGGAAAGGTTCCATGTTTGTTAACCTTGAAGATAAAAACGAGGTTGTGGAATTTAATACGAAAACCTTAGAGATAATCAAGACCTGGTCACTGGCGCCTGGAGAAGGTCCCTCTGGTTTGGCGATGGATATAAAGAATAATATTTTATTCTCCGGCTGTCACAATAAAATGATGGTAATATCTGATGCTAAAACCGGAAAAGTTATAACAACAGTTCCGATTGGCGGACATGTAGATGCATGTGCATATGATCCTGAAACTCATCTTGTATTCAGTTCAAATGGTGAAGGAAATTTAACTGTAGTTAGAGAAGAATCTCCGGAAATATTTAAAGTAATTGATAATATACAAACAGAAAAAGGTTTAAGAACAATGGCTTTTGATCCAAACACGCATAATATATACTTGCCTGGAATGATTGGTGATAAAGATTTTGGAGTATTGATATTAAAGAAAGAATAAATTTAGATCCGCGTAATGCTGATTTTCGGAATGGGGATAATGCTTATCGGGTGATATTCTTCATCGCATAATGCGGAATAATTCCAGATTGTTTCAGTATAATAATGAAAACTTAAATACAGGAGAAATAAAAATGAAAAAGCTTAATTTGCTGATTATAATTGTTCTATTTGCATTTGCAGCGTCTGCCTCCGCGCAGCAGAATGACAGTTCCGGGGCTCCCATAAATGTGGTGCAGGCATTTAAAACTGCCCATCCGCAGGCTAAAAATGTTACATGGGATAAAGAGGGTATAAATTATGAAGCTAATTACAAAGAGAATGAGAAAGCTTATTCAGTTGTGATTACAACTGTAGGTAAAATCCTTGAGACGGAGCAGGAGATAACTACTTCCGAACTTCCTTCCGGAGTAATTAAATACATCAGCGATAATTACAAGGGCTATACTCTGACAGGTGCCGCCCGTATAGAGGATAACAGCGGCAATGTTACCTATGAAGCTGAAATAAATAAGGGAAACACTTCAAAGGATGTTATGTTCGATCAAAGCGGAAAACCGCTGAAGCTTAAAAAAGAAACTAATGAAAATGAAGAGAGGGAAGATGAGGATTAAAATAAATCTTAATCCTGTTTCCTCAGGTTGATCCCGAAGGGGATTAGACTTAAAGGATGATCTGTTAGCAATTAGCAGGTCATCCTTTTTTTATTGCGCCTTTTATTCGTAGTTCCTGTAATCTATTTCACTAATAGTTAAAATTAAAGATTATAAAGTACATTTTTATTGATCAGCAATGGTTAATCCGCTAAATTGCATTGACAATGCAGAAAATTTCTTTTACTAAGATGAATGGAGCAGGAAATGATTTTATCATTTTCGATAAAAACCTGTACCAAAATTTAGTTCTTTCTAAAGATTTGATTAAGGGATTGTCTGACAGGCATTATGGAATTGGTGCTGATGGGATTATAACAATTTCCGGTTCATCTGAATATGACTTTGAAATGGAATATTTTAATGCGGATGGATCAACGGGTTCTTTATGCGGAAATGGAGCCCGATGTGCGGTCAGTTATGCCGGTGAAATATTTTCATTGAAAAAAAAGGTTCGTTTTCTTTCAAATGGAGAGGAATATTCGGGAGAAATATTAAGCAGCAATAATATACGGTTTTACTTTAATCAGCCGAACAATCTGAAAATGAATTTTAAAGTAAAAGCATCCGGACAACTAATCAACGCTGATTACATTGATACCGGATCTCCCCATGTTGTTATTGATATTAAAGAAATTTTGAAATATCCGGGAAAACCGGCTTCCGGATATTCTGAATTAAATGAAGTCCCGGTTTTTGAAATCGGAAGGGAAATAAGATTTCTTCCGGAGTTTAAACCCGGCGGCACTAATGTCAACTTTATTAACGTGAAAAATGGAATGCTGGAAATCAGGACGTATGAGCGGGGTGTTGAAAATGAAACGCTGTCCTGTGGTACAGGATCAGCTGCAGCAGCTTTAGTTAGTTGTTTTAAAAAGAAACTTAATCCCCCGGTTGTTCTTTCTACAAGGGGCGGAGACGAATTAATAGTTGATTTTAAATTTGAAGATGAAAAGGTAAAAGAATTATCTTTGACAGGCCCGGTTATTACTTCTTTTACCGGAGAGTTTTTGCTAAATAAATATCTAAAAACGTCTGGAGCGTAAATGCCTAAAGTTATTTTCACAATTGATTATGAAATTCCTTCTGAAAAGAAAGAAGATTATCTGTCCGTTATTAAGGAATTAAAAAATCTTCTAAGCCCGGAAGGACTTGAGAATTATTCGGTTTATGAGACAAAAGGTAAAAGTCATCATTTCCGGGAGCAGTATACATTTAATTCTGTTGAAGCTTATGAAGCATTCGATGATGATCAGAATGAACGAATAAATATTCTTATTAATAAACTGAATGATTTGACCGTAGGTGGAACTACTAAATATACTACACTTTACGAGCTGCTTGCTAACAATTCTCAGTAATTTAAGCGGCTTCTAAAGCCGCTTTACTTTTTCCAGAGGTACCAGGGTGTTGACACTGCCTGAAAATCTTTAATTCCTAATGACTATCGTATGACCCCATCATTAAATGCCTTTTCGGATATGTCACAAAAAAATTATTATTTTAACTATACTTAAAAATAAATACTTATTGCAGATGGCATTTCATGAATAAATCCCTTCATCGTATTTATATAGTCCTTTTTATAATTGTCGGAGCAGGGGTCACCATTTTACTGGCAGTGAACGGCTACCAGTATTATAGCACACCCCTCGAGGAAAGGTTTTTTCAGTCTCAAAATGATCTGCTTAAGCCGAGCGGCGTGTGGGGACATGGATTCGGGATAATCGGAAGCCTGATGATGATAGCAGGTGTTGCGATTTATATGATCAGGAAACGGGTAAGAAGGTTTTTTAATATTGGTTTCCTTACACATTGGCTTGAGTTTCATATATTCCTCTGTACAGTAGGCCCTATCCTTGTCCTTTATCATACTGCATTTAAGTTTGGAGGAATCGTTGCCGTCAGCTTCTGGAGTATGGTCGCCGTGGTAGCCAGCGGAGTTGCAGGCCGGTTCATATACGTGCAGATCCCGCGAACTATCCAGGGTAAGGAGCTCAGCTTCAGCGAATTGAATTTAATGAATGAAGATTTGACGCAAAGGCTGAAATCTGAGTACTCTATTAACGGTAATATAATTGCCCGGCTGGAGAAACATTCTCAAACTGATAAATATAAGCGGGTTGGCTTTGGAACGAGTTTTGTTATGATGGTTCAGGACTACTTCGGAACCCGTTCGGTGCTGGCTCAGATCAAACGGGAATTGAGGCACCTTAATCTGAGAACTGAGAGAGAAAAAGAGATTTTAAGAATTTCCCGCTCAAAACTGGTGCTTTCACGTAAAATCGGTATGCTGAGAACTACTCAAAAACTCTTCAGATACTGGCATATAGTGCATTTGCCTTTTGCAATTACGATGTTTGTAATAATGTTCATACATATTGTTGTGACAATCGTTTTCGGCTACAAATGGATTTTTTAGGAGAAAATATTGAAATTTAAAATTGCTTATTTGTACATTTTATTAGGTCTCGGTGTTGTTATAACTCTTTTCATACTCGCAGGGCGCAAAAATGATAGTCCCAAAACCTCCGCGGGAAATATCGAGAACCAGCAGATACCCGATGATGATGTTCACAAGGGGATGCAGAATCCTATGAGCGGTGGGAATCCCTCCAAGGGTAATGTTTCTCAGGAGGTGTACCAGAAAATGGATCGGCTGAAAAAAGAAGTTGAAGCTAATCCTAAGGACACTGTAAAGATGAGAGAGTACGCGGATTTTATGGCCGCAGCACACAGCCCTGAAGAAGCAATTACATACTATGAAAAAATTCTGAAGATTAATCCCGGAAGGAATGATATCCTTTTCGATCTGTCCATGATCTGGTTCACCAAACAAGATTACGATAAAGCTGAAGGATATACTGATGAGATATTAAAAAATGATAAAGCTAATACACAGGCTATGTACAACCTCGGTGCAATAGCCGCCAGTAAGGGGGAAAAAGAGAGAGCAAAGGAAATCTGGACTAAACTGGTTTCTTTATATCCTGGGGATGAAGCAGCGGAGCTTGCAAAATCCTCCCTGGAAAAACTGTAGATTTTGGCCGCCCCGGAACTGGTTGCTGTCACGATTTTTTGAACCCAATAAATTGTGACACTAATAAGTCAGGTGTGACACTAACATCTTATTACATACTTGAGTGCAATGGAAGTTTTGCTTGAAAATATTGCGGCTTATTCGATCATCCTTACTTTAATGTTTATAGTAGTATTTTTCTATCTCAGGAGCTACAGAAAAAGAACAAAGGTAACTACACAAAAAATAGAGAGAGCTAAAGAACTCGGCTTTCACGAACCTGTTTCACTTCACCCTGTTGTAGACCTTGAAACCTGTATTGGGAGCGGAGCTTGTATTTCTGCCTGTCCCGAAAAAGATATACTGGGTTTGGTACGCGGTCAGGCTCATACAATAAATGCTTCAAGATGTGTAGGCCACGGAGCCTGCTTCCATGCCTGTCCCGTGCAGGCGATTACACTTTGTATTGGAACTGAAAAGAGGGGAGTGGATCTTCCCCACGTAAGTCCTGAATTTGAAACCAATATTCCCGGTATATTCATTGCAGGTGAACTGGGAGGAATGGGATTAATAAAAAATGCAGTCGAACAGGGTAAACAGGCAGTTGGTTACCTTTCTAAAAAAATAAAAAATAACCATAAGGCACAGTATGATGTGGCAATCATAGGGGCCGGACCAGCAGGAATTTCAGCTACTCTTTCAGCTGCCAAAGCGGGACTGCGTTATATTACCCTTGAACAGGACAGTCTCGGCGGGACAGTCTTCAACTTTCCCCGTGCAAAAGTAGTAATGACATCCTCAATGGAGCTTCCATTATATGGAAAAGTCAAATTATCGGAAACATCCAAATCAGATCTGCTGAACCTATGGATGGAGGCTATCACAAAAAACAATATAAAGATAAATGAACAGGAAAAAGTCATTGATGTTGAAAAAGAAGGGGATATCTTTAGAATAAAAACCTCTAAAAGCGAGTACTCTTCCAAAACTATCCTGCTCTCAATAGGAAGGCGGGGTTCTCCCAGGAAACTTGGAGTGTCAGGGGAGAATAAAGAAAAAGTCGCATATCGTTTGCTTGAGCCTGAACTGATTCATAATAAAAAGGTGCTTGTTGTGGGAGGCGGGGATTCTGCAGTTGAGAATGCTCTTCTGCTTGCAGATGAGGGTAATGAAGTTACGTTGAGCTACAGGAATGATTCTTTTTCAAGATTAAAACCAAAAAACCTCGAGAGAGTCGGAAGAGCAATTCAGGAAAGAGATGTCAGGGTGATCTTAAGTTCGAATGTCAGGGAGATAAAAGACGATTCGGTTGTGCTTGCTCTTGCAGGGGAAGAGAATTTTATAAGTCTGCAGAATGATCTTGTTTATATATTTGCCGGGGGAGAACTCCCGACCAAGTTTCTTGAAAAGATAGGGATACGCATAACTAAAAAGTTCGGTGAAGTAGTCCTGAAGCACGAAAACTGATTCACCCCGGGTATCGGCAGTTTAGTTAGTAGTCAGCAACAATTGTGGGAATCTATCTGTTGAATAATTCAACTGTACGAAAAATATTCCAGCTGATATGTAAAATATTGGTAGGATTTACATTCTTCCTTTCACCGCTCTATGCCCAGATCTCGCCGGGAGACCTTACCACTTCACACGCTAAATATGAAGGAATAAGTAATTGCACAAAGTGCCATGTTTTGGGAAAACAGGTGCAGGCATCAAAGTGTCTGGATTGCCATACAGAAATTAAAAAACTAATTGACGCTGACCGCGGCTACCATTCAGGCAGTGATGTTAAAGGTAAAAACTGCTGGGACTGTCATAGCGAGCATCACGGCAGAAATTTCAGAATAGTAAATTTTAAGAGAGACGGGTTCGATCACGCAAAGGCTGGTTATACATTAACAGGAAAACATGCGGAGCTTAAATGCGATGACTGCCATAAGCCTGCCTTTATCCGTATGCACGAAGTCATCAGCAGGAAGAATTCTTTGCTGGGCCTTAATCAGGCTTGCAAAGACTGTCATGAAGACATACATAAAGGAGCGGTAGGTGATCAGTGTCAGACATGTCATAACACTTCTTCATTCAAAGCAGTTAGTAATTATGACCACTCAAAAACTGCCTTTAAACTCACTGGTGAACACACAAAAACAGCTTGTATAAAATGCCACCCTGTCCAGATAGTCGACGGTAAGGAAATTCCGAAACTGAAAGGGATCGCCTTTGCCTCGTGCGAAAACTGCCATAAGGATGTTCATCTTGGCAAGTTTGGAAATGACTGTCAATCCTGTCATTCTACTACAGGATTTAAAAATGTAAATCAGAAAACTTTTGATCATAATAAGACAGATTATCCTCTGGTAGGTAAACATCAGCTTGTAAATTGTTCAAAATGCCACGGAAATGATCTCAACTCTAAACCCCGGCATCAAAATTGTGTTGATTGTCATACTGATTACCATAATGGTGAATTTTCCTCAGGAGCCATTGTCAGAGATTGTTCAGTTTGTCATAATTTAGATGGCTTTAATCCCTCTGTTTTCACCATATCCGACCATAATAAGATCGAATTTAAATTAACAGGTGCCCATTTGGCAGTTCCCTGTAAGAATTGTCATCAAAAACCCGACAAGTGGCATTTTAGAGATATCGGGGAAAAGTGTATTGACTGCCATAAAAATGTTCATGGTTCTGAAATAACAAATAAATTTATGCAGGATAATAATTGTTCAGCCTGTCACTTTACAGATAGCTGGAATACTATTAAATTTGATCACTCGCTCACAACCTTTACACTTGAAGGTAAACATAAAACTGTAAGCTGCGGAGAATGTCATTATAAAGAGGAGGACAACGGCAAAAAGATTTTCAGGTTTGGCTCACTGAATTCCGGATGTGAAAGCTGCCATAAAGATATACATTATGGACAGTTTTTAGTAAATGGAAATTCGAACTGCGGACGCTGCCATACTTTTAACGATTGGAAACCTGAAAAATTTAATCATAACCAGACAAGATTTTCTTTAGAGGGAGCTCATCAGAAATTAGAATGTTCACGATGTCATCCGGTATTAACCGAGAACAATAATCAGTACGTAAAATATAAATTAGAAGATTTCAGATGCGCAGCCTGTCATTCTTAATACTCTTTTTTGTCACTGTTACAACAGCTTTAGCGCAGTCTCCTCATGGAGATAATTTTAATATTGATTGTTCTTTCTGTCATCAATCCACCTCCTGGAAGGTTAATCCGGATTCAGTAAAGTTTGATCATGCAACTACAGGGTTCTACCTCGTTGGACAGCATAAAGAAGTCGAATGCTCCTCATGTCACGAATCACTTATTTTTTCAAAAGCTAAAGGTAAGGAAGACTGCTTTTCCTGCCATAAAGATGTCCATCAAGGCTCCGTAGGTTATGATTGTGAAAGATGCCATACTCCGTCTACATGGATTGTGAAAGATATAAATGTAGTCCACCAGGAAAGCAGATTCCCTCTTGTTGGAGCACATAAACTCGCTGATTGCGAACAGTGCCATGCCGACTACCAGGATTTAAACTTCAGAGTTTTATCAGTTGATTGCTATTCATGTCATCAGGCAGATTATGCATCGGCTAAGAGTCCTGACCACCTGGCTGCCGGCTTCTCAACAAACTGCGAAGACTGCCACGATATAACAAGTATGGTATGGTCTGCTACTAATTTTAATCACGATTTCTTCCCGTTAGTAGGAGGACATAATATTCAGGATTGTTTTGCCTGCCATCAGCAGGGAGGTAACTTCCAGGGTCTCTCAACAGATTGCTACTCCTGCCATCAGCAGGATTATGCTGCAACAACAGACCCTAATCATACTTTAGGAAACTTCCCGCATGATTGCACTCAATGCCATACTATCAATGGCTGGTCGCCTGCAACATTCGACCATAACAGTACACAGTTCCCGCTGACGGGAGCTCATCAGTCAGCTGCCTGCGCATCATGCCATACTCAGGGTTATGCCGGCACTCCTATGGATTGTTATTCCTGTCATCAGAATGCCTACACAGCATCCGTGAATCCAAACCATCAGGCAGCAGGTATATCAACTGAATGCCAGGACTGCCATAACACTACGGCTTTCATACCCTCAACATTTGAACATTCTGCCGCGGCAACCGGATTTGAATTAACAGGAAGGCACGTAGGTCTGGATTGCTCTTCCTGTCACCAGGGAAGTACCTCAAATGCCGACCCGGCTTGTTATTCCTGCCACCAGACAGATTATAACGGGGCTGAAAATCACGTTTCCCAAAACTATCCCCATGAATGCGAAATGTGCCATAATACTAACAGCTGGGGTGATGCGAACTTCGATCATAATACCACAGGTTTTCCTTTGACGGGAGCTCATCAGACTGTTGAATGCTCAAGCTGCCATCAGAGCGGGTTCACCGGAACACCGACACAGTGCGAGAGCTGTCATCAAACTGATTTTAACAGTACAACCAATCCGAATCACCAGACAATCGGATTATCCACTGATTGCCAGACATGCCATACAACTAACCCCGGCTGGCAGCCTGCATCTTTCCCAATTCATAATAATTTTTATGAGCTCCTTGGAGCACACGCAAACATTACCAATTGCGCTGACTGTCATAATGGCAATTATAACAGTACCCCGAATGAATGCTATGGATGTCATGCGGATAATTATAATAATACTACTAATCCGAACCATCAGTCGGTGGGATTTGGTACTGATTGTCAGAGTTGCCATAGCCAGAATGCATGGCAGCCGGCTACTTTTGATCACGATGCCCAGTACTTCCCGATATATTCAGGAAGACATAATGGAACATGGAATAATTGTTCGGATTGTCATACCGATCCTAATAACTATTCAATTTTCTCCTGTATAACCTGTCACGAACATAATCAGGCGGATACCGATGATCACCACCAGGGCGTTCAGGGCTACATCTATGAAAGCAATGCCTGCTATGCCTGTCATCCTACCGGCAATGCCGGGGGATCGTTCAATCATGACCTATCAAACTTTCCGCTGACAGGAGCTCATTTAACAGTTGCCTGTGAAGATTGTCATGTCAATGGTTATTCACAGCCTCCCTCAACAGTATGCTCGGATTGTCATCAGTCCAATTATAATGGAACTACAAACCCTAACCATCAGAGCTTAGGAATTGCAATCACCTGCGAGACCTGCCATACTACTAATCCCGGCTGGCAGCCGGCACAGTTTCCGCAGCATAGTCAGTATTTTGAACTGCTCGGTCAGCATGCTGCAATAACCGACTGCAATGCATGCCATAATGGAAATTATAACCTTACTTCAGCTGAATGCCTGCAGTGTCATCAAAATGACTATAACACTGCTGCAAATCCTAATCATACTGCGGCGGGTATTCCGACTACCTGCGGGGATTGTCATACAGCAAATGGGTGGTCCCCTTCTACCTTTAATCATTCAACCACAGGATTTACTCTCGACGGAGCTCATGCTTCATTGCAGTGTTCTACCT
>Ga0075277_1000018_pt1 | contig 11245 bp, 7 predicted proteins | sample SF_Rice_10C_0N_1_FD_69771 | JGI IMG/M metagenome (GOLD analysis project Ga0075277, IMG submission 69771) | Rice paddy soil microbial communities from Twitchell Island, California, USA - SF_Rice_10C_0N_101 | ecosystem: Environmental > Terrestrial > Soil > Paddy field/soil | place: USA: Twitchell... | reverse complement strand
GCAAAACCATGCATCGTTATCCAGCGGCTGACTTTAATTCCTATAGCAGCTATCTTTCGGTCTTCCACCCATACACCGGTATACTTTGGCTCTCTCCCGGCAGTTATGCCATATTCCGCACAAGTCCGAATTATTGTTTCTTCAAGAGCACGCAGATATTTGTGAGTATCCTGCTTCCAGCTGGTTAAATTTATAATCGGATAACCAACTATTTGTCCGGGCCCATGATAAGTTATGTCCCCTCCTCTGTCTATATCATATACAGAGATTTTGTTCATAGAAAGATATTCTTCAGAACCAACCAGGTTATTATGATCCGCAATCTTTCCAAGCGTGTAAGTATTCGGATGTTCCAGAAGGTATATTATATCAGGTATCTTATTCTTTGCTCTCAGTTCTAAAGTCTCTTTCTGCAGATCCCACGCTTCTTTATAATCAATTAGTCCAAGAGGACAATAGTATAGAATCCTGTTATTTAACTTATTGTCAAACAATGTTTCTTACCTGTTGTTCCTGAGTATTTTAAGGGAGTTTTGGAGTAATGGAATGGCGGAGTGAAGTATGCATAACGCCGGTCTTTCTCCTGCTCCACATTTTCCGATTTTATAGCTGTACGTTTTCATAATTCTGTATATTCTTCTTCTGGTTCATGAACTAAATTATCCCAAGCACCGGATTTGTTTTTATTCTGCAAAGCTCTGAATGGATTGCATTATGAATTAGAAAATAAATTGCTTGCACTTAATCCAAAACTTCATTACTCCAATCTTTATATGTGCACCGACTCCCCATAAGCCTGCCCGGCTGCTTCCATAATTGATTCGCTCAGCGTCGGATGTGCATGCACGGTTTTAATAATCGATTCTGCCGTCGCCTCAAGAGCTTTTGCAAGGGTTACCTCTGCGATCATCTCAGTAGCTTCGGATCCTATGATGTGCACACCCAGTATCTCACCGTATTTTGCATCAAAAATAAATTTTACAAAACCTTCGCGTTCTCCTATCGCAAACGCCTTGCCGCTTGCCATGAATGGAAACTTGCCTATTTTTATATCGTATCCGGCCTCTTTGGCTTTCTCTTCGGTTAATCCCACGCTTGCAACCTGGGGCTGACAGTAAGTACATCCCGGAATATTCTGATAATTTATATCCGGCGTATTAAATCCTTTTATCTTCTCAACGCAGTGAATTCCCTCAGCCGAAGCAACATGAGCAAGCCAGGGGGGACCTATAACATCGCCAATTGCGTAGATACCGCGGATATTAGTGCTGTAATTTGACTTGTCGACTTTTATGTGGTTCTTAAATAATTCAACGCCGAGTTCTTCCAGCCCGAATCCTTCAACGTTTCCGGTAACCCCTATGGCATTTAAAACCTTATCAGCTTTTACAGTTTTTTTCTCGCCGTTAACCGTGAAGGTCACTTCAACTTTTTTTCCTTTAACCTCTGCTTTTTCAACAGTAGCTTTGGTGAAGATATCCATACCTTTTTTCTTAAGACTCCTCTGCAGCGTCTTAGAAACTTCTTTATCCTCAACGGGAAGAATATCATCGAGCATTTCTATTACAGTAACCTTTGAACCAAGAGCATTATAGAAATATGCGAACTCAATCCCGATTGCGCCGGCACCGATCACCACGAACTCTTCGGGGAGCTGTTCAAGCAGCATGGCCTCAGTGCTTGTAATTATCATTTTACGATCGACCGGGATGGAAGGAACAGTACGCGGTCTTGCGCCCGTGGCAATTATAATACGATCGGCAGTAATTGAATCCATTGGTTTCCCTTCGGAATCGAAAATATCGATCTGCCTTTCGTTCGCAAATTTTCCGTAGCCGCGTATCCTGTCAACTTTATATTTCTTAACAAGCAATTCAACATTCGTTGTTATCCGGTCGGATATTTCACGGCTTCTCTTAATTATTCTTGTAAAATCGAAGGAGAGCTCTTTATATTTTATTCCGAAGTCTTCATTGTGGTTCTTGATCTGGTCGTAAATTTCAGCATTTTTGAGCAGGGATTTGGTAGGGATGCAGCCCCAGTTAAGGCAGATTCCGCCCAGTTTCTGAGGGTCGATAACTACAGTTTTAAACCCGAGCTGACCGGCTCGTATGGCCGCCACATAACCGCCAGGACCCCCTCCAAGTATTGCAATTTCATAGTTTTTCGCCATAATCCGGCTGCCTTAAATTTGTTTAGTGGATTTTCAAATATAAAGAAGCCGATACATAAATAAAAACTTTGAAGGGTACTTTTAGCTCAATTTCAGATGATATGTGACCGGCGGGTCATTATCCTATGCATTACAATTTTTCAGATATTATCTACAATATTTGCTGCAGAGTTTCTGTATGGTTTTAATTCCCCGGAAGGTAACCTGGATTCTTAATTTTCGCTCGAATAGGTTACCTGAAAATGTTGAATTACTTTGGCTTGTTCTGCAAAGCCAGTAGACTTCGGTTTTATGTGTATTAAAATCGTCTATATCTGTTTCAAGTGCTTTAAGTGTATTAAACAATTCTTTACTCATCGGTTTTTTAATGAACCCAATATTATTAGCAGTCGCCTGCTCATACATCTTTTGCGTAAAAGCTTTGTATTCTGTAATCTCAGCTATCTCCCCGGGAGTTCTTATGAATACCGCTGATTCGTAGCCCAGCAATTTAATTAAGCTCTTCTCAATTTCATCTTCGAGCTTCAATTTGTCTCTTTTGCTGGTATCAAAGATTACATTCCCGCTGGCTATAAAGGTTTCAACATTTCTGAATCCCATTTGTTCGAATAAGGATTTTAAATATTCCATTTTTACATTATGTCCCCCAACATTTATTGCTCTTAGAAATGCTATATATTTAGTCAAGAAAAATCCTCCGGCTTATTGAACTTTAAATTAAAAAAGTTTATACATACCTCCACCCGGACTTAATTCAAAAGGGTATTTTAAACAGATAATTTAGCTTATATTATATTTCAACAGCATTGTTTAATATTTCTACAAATTATCCTCAAAATTAGAGATGAACCGTCATTGAACCGTCTTTTCTCCGGCATAAATACTACCTTAATCCGGCCATTACAGTGGAAAATAACCTTGCTTATTTTGCCGATTATCTGTTTTCACGCTGAATTTATATCCAGTCGGGAGCAGCAGCATCGAGAAGTCGTCGGGCAGTCTCATTATTGTGTTTTTCTATTTCAGCTTTCCGTGGAATAGGATCAAATGCGGGGAGAATATCATCAAGCGTTTCAGGAATTTCTTTTCCGGTTCTTTCACTCCATTTCTTTCTCCACTCTTCCGGAAGTTTCCCTGAAAATTCCCGGTTGAATAAAGTAAGGTAGAGTATTGTCCATATCCGGAATGCAGCTGCAATTGAATAACCTCCCCCAAGTGTAAACAAGATTCTTCCTTTGCATTTTTCATCTGTCAGTTCTATTACTCTCTTGTAAATTTTTCGGTAATCCTGAGTAGTTAAAAGAAGATCTGCAAGGGGATCAGTAAAATGAGCATCTGCACCCGCCTGAACTATAAGCACATCAGGTTTAAACCAGCCGAGTGCAGGTTCAAGCACCCTGTTCATTACTTCAATATATGATTCTCCTTCGGTAAATGGTTCCAGGGGCATGTTCAGCTTAAGGGAACGGCCCATTCCCTGTCCAAGCTCGTACAGCCACCCGGTTCCGGGAAACAAATATTCTCCCGATTCATGAAAAGAGATAGTCATTACTTTTTCATCGGTATAAAATATTTCCTGAACTCCATCTCCATGATGAACATCAAGGTCAAGGTATGCAACATGCCAGCCTCTCCTGGTCATTTCTTTTATTGCCAGGGCAATATCATTATAAATACAGAAGCCGGACGCCATCGATGTGTGCGCATGATGAAATCCTCCTCCCATCTGAAGCACTTTATTTGTTTTTTCCTGCAGGAGAAGTTTTGCACCCAGAAGCGTCCCCCCTGCCTGCAGACGTGCAGCCTCCGCCATTCCCGGAACTATTGGATTGTCCAGAGTCCCAAGTCCGTATGACTCAGCATCAACTGAATTATCACCCGCACTGAGTCTCTCTACATCATCCACATATTTCCTGTCATGTATTTCATACAATTTTTCAGCAGGAACAGATTCAGGTCTTATGACAACCTTTAAAATGTTCAATTCCTTCAGAAGATCAATCGCTAGTTCAATCCTGAGAGGATCAAATGGATGCCCTTCACCAAGGTTGTATTTGCTGTAGGCGGGATGATATATTATTTCACACATGCTATATGAACTGGCCAGATTACTTCAAAACCGGCATTACAGATTGCTTCTGCCAGTATTTTCATTTCTATAGTACCCACTCTCAGAACAAGTCTTATTTTATGATTTTTATCAGGATATGTTAGTATTGAATGTATGTTTACTTTTCTCTCCGCGATCAGAGCAGTGAGCCTCGCCAATTCTCCCGATCTGTCCGGAAGTCTGACATCCAGCCTGCCCGAGGGCTGATGAATTCCTGTCAGTCTCAGCAAAGCATCAAGCATATCCATCCCGGTTACAATACCTACAAGGTTGCCGTCTTCAACAATTGGTAGACAGCCGATCTTAAGTTCACGCATAGTGCGGGTTGCTATCTCTATCGGATCAGAGGGATGCGCGGTCTGTACGGGATGGCTCATAACTTTTGCAACCACAGAGTTGGTATCAAAAGGAAACTTTGAGAGCAGACTGGTCGCTAATCTTAAATCCCTGTCCGTCACTATCCCGGCAATCTTTCCTTTATCAACTACGGGAAGATGCCTGATGTTTTTTTCTTCCATCACTTTATATGCTTCCTTTAGCTGTGTGTCCGGTGAAATGGTGACCGGATCGGGATGCATAACTTCACGAATTAACATTTTTATTCCCTCTTCAGTTAAATTTTAATATGTCGGTCTTTCAACTCCGCCCGATTTAATCTTCAGGGTTATTTCACCAACGAGCAGAGGAGTATCAGTAACAGCTGCTTTTGCTTCGAGTTCCCAGAGCCAGGGAAGTTCCTCTATCAGCTGAGATAACCTTCCGATAACCTCACCTATACCTTTCTTCTCAGTTAAATTCATTTCGAGAAGAGTTTCCTCAAGATCAATGTCCGTGAGAGGTGTTATTCTGAGGATCGATTTTTCTTCAGAGGTATTCACTTCAATCAAAGGTCCGAACAACGGATCAGGTTTTATCCTGACGCCAAATACCTTCGCTCCCCAGGGTTGAGTAGCTGCATATTCAATTCCGAAATCTTTCAATAAGGCGGAGATCGTTTCCTTATCGACCTTCATTACGCCCTGCTGAGCAGGTATTTTCTCCAGTTCCTTCTGAACAATGGCGCGGGCTTCACCGGCGTTAACATCTTTAAACCAGACAAGCTTGCCGGCCGGCTTTTTGCGGTATTCCACATATTTTACTATACGCCCGAGAGCACCAACTGCGGATTCAGGAAATCGAAACGCAGGGAATTGAAGAGGTTTGTTCGTGTCACCTGATTCATCTTCAACTGATATAGTTCCTGCCGCCCCCATTATACATAGAAGAACAGGTTTTTGAATTCTTGTTTTTTCTTCAGCAAACTTGACACCTCTTCTTATTGCCGCCTCAATTGGTTTTGTTGAGCATTTGCCTACACATGCAAATCCAACAAGTAGAGCATCAACCTCATCGCTCGATAAAGCTCTCTGTACAGCTTCTTCATATTTATCAGGTGATGTAAAAGCACCAAGATCTATTACACCGGGACCGCTTATGTTCAGATAATTTATCTCACAGGCATCGGCAAATAATGTTGCAATTCCCGATGAGTTCGCAATTATGCTTACCCTGTTTCCTTTCGGCAGAGGCTGATGTACAAGCACAACAGCAACATCGAACAGGTCTTCAAGCGTTGGCGCTAGTATAATCCCGGTCTGCTGAAATAATGCCTCTACCTCCCTTTCACCTGCTCTTATCGCGCCGCTCTTTAATTCGGTTGTTCTCCTGCCGGCAATGCTCTTGCCGCTTTTAATACAAAGTATCGGTTTTTTGTTTGTCATTCTCCGGGCAATTCTCACAAACCTCCGCGGGTTGCCGAACGTTTCGAGATAAAGGATAGCCATCTTAGTATTCGGATCCTCTTCCCAGTATTGAAGAAGATCATTACCGGAAACATCTGCCCGGTTTCCGGCAGATACGAAAGTAGTGAAGCTGACGCCTTTTTCAAGAGCATAATCCAGAATTACAAGTCCTAATGCAGCCGAGTGTGAAAAGAATCCTGTATGCCCTGGCGGCATAATTTCAGGAGCCATACTTGCATTGAGCCGTACTTTCGGATCGGTGTTCATTACACCAAGACAGCTCGGACCTAAAAGTCTTACTCCATGTGCACGGACTAATTCGGCGAGCTTTCTCTGTCTTTCCAATCCGGCTTCGCCTGCATCGGCAAACCCTGCAGATACTACTACCAGTCCCATTGCTCCTGCCTGGATTGATTCCTGAGCTACATCGTAAACTTTTTCAGCATTCACGGCGATTACGGCGAGATCTACTTTTTCCGGCACATCCTTAATGTATGCATAAGTTTTGATTCCATTCACCGAGTTGGTGTGAGGATTTATAGGATAAATTGTTCCGGTAAAATGAGCAGAAAGTATATTCTTAAAAATAATATTTCCTATTGATGAAGTATCCCTCGATGCACCAATAACAGCAACAACTTTCGGCCGCAGCAGAGGGATAAGGGAATTGGCAACAGAGATTCTCTCTCTCAATCCGGTGATTTCCCAAAGTGCTCCGGCACTACCAACCGGCAATTCTATGTGCACAGTATCGGAAGACCATACCTGGTATCTTTCAAATCCAGAGCTTTTAAAGACGTTTATCATCGGCTGGTTATCGGGAAGAACTTCAGCCTCAAACTCAATAAAGCCATTTGCGGCTGCCAGTCCTGCCAGTCTTTCGAGCAGCAGCGTACCTATCCCCTTCCCCTGAAAATCATCTTCAATAAGAAATGCTACTTCGGCTGTGTGACCGTTCCCCGCTGCTATATAATTACCAAGACCGACAATTTGTGAGTCCTTATTATCGCCTGTCAACGCAACAAGGCAGCCGCTGGTTTTGAAATCTCCGCTGCAAAGTTGTTTGATGACATCGGAGGAAACTTGCGAAATAGAAGCCATAAACCGCATTCTTAGGCTTTCGCGGGAAACCCTGGTCATAAAAGATTCAACTTTGGGAATATCGGTGAGAACTGCGGGTCTGAATATTAGACCCTGTCCATTTTTCAGTAAGACGCGTTCTTTATAGGTGAGACCTTCTGGTATTATTCTGAACATTGTTCATTATTTCCCATTATTGAGCATGGGAATTATATATAAAAAAAACGGAGGTTCCAAGTGAACCTCCGTTCATTAAGAACATCAGTTGTCAGGCCATATTCTTTATTTCTTCAACGACCTGAGGATTTGCGAGCGTGGTTATATCGCCGGTATCCTGTTTGTTTGCGATTGCCGAGAGGATACGGCGCATTATCTTACCGGATCTGGTCTTAGGCATATCGGAAACTATCCAGACCTTACCGGGTTTTGCGATAGGTCCTATTTCACTTGCAAGTGTATCAGAGACCTTCTTTTCTATTTCCTTACTGGGCTTTATCCCCGGCTTTAAGGAAACAAATATATGAGGGATCTTTCCTTTGATCGGATCAGCAACAGGTACAACTGCAGCTTCACCGACTTCCGGGCACATAAGAGCAGCAGATTCAAGTTCTTTTGTACCGAGACGGTGGCCTGCAACATTTATTACATCATCAATTCTTCCCAGAATCCTGAAGTATCCGTCAGGACCTTCAACAGCGCCGTCGCCTGCAAAGTATGGCCAATCCTGCCATTTCTTGCTTTCCGGATCCTTATTATAGCGCTGATAGTACTGCCTTACGAACCTGTCATCATCTCCCCAGATTGTAAGCATTCTGCCGGGCCAGGGATTCTGTATGCAGATGTTTCCGGCTTTGTTGCTTCCCGCCGGAAGTGGTTTTCCTTCTTCATCAAAAATGATCGGGTAAATTCCCGGCACACCGGGACCCGCACTGCCGGGTTTCATACTATGAACTCCCGGAATGGTTGAACATAAGAAACCTCCTGTTTCAGTCTGCCACCATGTATCTACAATGGCAGCTTCTTTTTTACCCACTGTATTGTAATACCATCTCCATACTTCAGGTTCAATAGGCTCGCCTACTGTAGTCATATGTTTAAAATGATAATTATACTTGGCAGGTTCATCAGGACCAACGCGGCGTAATGCACGTATAGCGGTCGGTGAAGTATGGAAAATATTAACATCAAGTTCTTCAGCTACACGCCATGGTCTGCCGGCATCCGGATGAGTAGGCACGCCTTCAAATATTACGGAGGAAGCTGCAAGTGCAAGAGGTCCGTATATTATATATGAATGCCCCGTAATCCAGCCTATATCGGCCATACACCAGTAAACATCTTCGGGGTGGATATCCTGAATATATTTTGATGTTCCTGTAACATAAGCCAAATAACCGCCGATTGAATGCTGAGCACCTTTAGGTTTACCTGTTGAGCCCGAGGTGTACATAATAAAAAGCGTATCTTCGGAAGCAAGCTGTTCCGGTTTAACTTTCTGATGATAATATTTTTTTATTACATCATTAACCAGGAAGTCGCGTCCTTCTACAAGAGGTGTCTTTGCAGAATATTTACCAGGGTAGCGTTCAAAGATAAGAACATGTTCTATTTTCTGTCCTTCTTTTAAAGCTTCGTCGTATGCAATATCTGCTTTTTCTTTATGATCGATCAAAGTGCCCGCCCTGTAATATGAATCGGCAGTGATAAGCACTTTACTCTTTGCATCTGCAACCCTTTCACCGCATGCTTTACCTGAAAAACCGGAGAAAACCTGTGAGTGAATTGCACCAATACGTGCGCATGCAAGCATAGCAACTGCAATTTCGGGGATCATAGGCATATGCAGAGTTACTGTATCTCCCGGTTTAACGCCGCAGAAATCTTTAAGTAAAGCTGCAAACTCATTAACTTTTATATATAGTTCCTGAAAAGTTATATGCTGTATTGCTTCATCTTCTGGTTCGGGAACAAAATGGATTGCAGTTTTATTTTTATACTTATCGAGGTGTCTGTCTATGCAATTATAGGAAGCATTGATCTTACCGCCGGTGAACCATTTAAAGAATGGGGGGTTATTGGAATCAAGGACCTGGTTATATGGTTTATACCAGTCGAGCATATCAGCATATTCCTTATAGCAGTCGGGAAATTTTTCCACAGCAAATCTTTGAAGAACTTGTTCATCTTTTATATTAGCTTGTTTTGGAAAATCTGCCGGCGGCGGAAAATAAGCCTCTTCTTTCCAGTGAACCGCAATCTGGGATTCAGATACTTCATCATTTTTTGTTATGGACATTCTTTAACTCCTGTATTTTTTATTCAATTAAATTGTCTTATCCAATGGGAAGTACTGTTTTACCGTATGTTTCATTTAATACCTGGGCAAGGGCAAGGTATACAGCTGATAAACCGCAGAAAATTCCTTCCCAGCCTGCAAAAGTCTTTATAGCTGCGCTTCCGGTTGCATCACCAAGTGCCAAAAGCCAAAATAATATAAACAGTGTAAAGAATACAACCTGCAGGGCTTTATTATGTTTTAAGGTTGCGATCCACATCACAAATGTAAAGAGTCCCCATAGGAAAAGATAAGCAACCATTCCGCCTTCTTCTGCCGGTGTAACTCCTCCCCACTTCGGCATTACAATAAGATAAACAAGGGTTAACCAGAATAAACCATAAGATGTGAAGGCTGTAGTTCCGAAAGTATTTCCTTTCTTCCACTCCATCCAGCCGGCAAATATTTGAGCCATTCCGCCGTAAAAGATTCCCATCGCCAATACCATGCTGCTCAAACCGATGAAGCCGGCGTTGTGAATATTAAGGAGTATAGTTGTCATACCGAATCCAAGCAGCCCCAGGGGAGCAGGATTAGCTGTTGTATCGGTAATTCGTGTTGAAGAGTTGAGCAAATCTACCCTAGATTTAGTCTCCGCAACATGTGTTAATTCTGACATAAGACCTCCATTATTATATATGATTGGTTAAAAGATTCCACAGTAATCGTTCTGTAAAATCTGTTCTTTGAGTTCACACTTTTCTATATATTTTATCCGGAATGACTTGTTCAAATTCTCCCTCGAAAATTATTTCCCGATCAACAACTATTGTGCTTTATTTTCCTTAGTACGGAGGGGTAAAATGCACATAACTCTTATCCAAAGTATATGCCATTCCATTTATCCATCATCTGTCTTATTATTTCATATTTATGAAGAGCTCTGCTGGCGGAGATTCACCAACGCTGGCTAATTTTCGCCGATTGATAGATAGGAAAAGATATGTAGATTAACTCCCGGTACAGGCAGCACTGCTCCCTGTACCGGAATATTGAGTTTTATTCTGCCGCAGTTTTAAAGAAAATATTATCTGAAGTATAATATCCTGATAAAGAATATACCGTATAAACTAAATAATAATCGAAATCATATTTTAGAGTGGAATCCGGATTTATTGTCAGAGTTTTTCCATCCTGTGAATAGAAATACTGGCAGGTTACATAAGCATAGGGATAATCATATTCCTGTAATGTGAAGCTGGATGTGGCAGCATCAACGGGGGAATTAAACATTAATTCTATATTGGCATCAACAGGAAAGGTGCTGGTGTAGGTACCTTCCACTATTTCGAGGTTCGTATGTATCATGTTGAACTGTTCATCTCCCCTTGTAGTGATATACCCGTAAAATTCAAAGTTAATGTTATCTTCTGTTTTACCGCTTATACTTACATAGTATTGCGTATTATCTCTTAATATTGAATAAGTATTTATTGAGAGCATGGTATTACCAGCGCTCCATGCTGCCTCAAAATAAACATCGGTTCCATAATAATCGTTCCTTCTCAGTTCGATATGAATTGATGAAACATTTATTGCTTTTGAAAAAACGAAATCCAGGTTCCCTGAGGGATCATAATTATTCTGACCTAAAGGGCTGGTAAGAAGCGCTGCCTCTGAGCCGGATAGTTGTGCAGCTAAATAATTAACGTTAATGTTTACACCAGGTATAAGAGTTATACTGCCGGATGATGCAGTCCCGTAATCTATACCTTCCATATTGAAAGGCAGTGAATAAAGTGTTGTATAATAGCTATTATACGCAG
>Ga0075277_1000017_pt1 | contig 11420 bp, 19 predicted proteins | sample SF_Rice_10C_0N_1_FD_69771 | JGI IMG/M metagenome (GOLD analysis project Ga0075277, IMG submission 69771) | Rice paddy soil microbial communities from Twitchell Island, California, USA - SF_Rice_10C_0N_101 | ecosystem: Environmental > Terrestrial > Soil > Paddy field/soil | place: USA: Twitchell... | reverse complement strand
ATTATAGCTACGGCTGTAAGATCTCTATAAGTGTAGCGAGCCAAATAGCTTAGACATCCGCCAAGTCCTTGTGTGCCACTTTTATCAGGATTAACAGGCATTATAGATTCAATGAATTGGCCTGAACTGTGACCCAAAACAGCAACAAGGTGAAGTTTGCCATCAATGACCATGTTTCTTCTTGTTATACATAAGCCATGCTTAGATAAAGCAGGCCTTGTGCAATGAATTAATTCTTCTAAATCTGCATAGCCACCATAGTGAGCATCTCTATTAGCGCCGGCTACTTCAAATTCAGCTTGAGCCTTAGCTAAAGCAGCAAATAATTCATTATATTTTTGTTCCATCTTATTCCTTATTAATAAAAGGTGTATATCTTTTTAAAGAAGGCTCATTAAAATCCATTATTTTAATAAAACAAGGTTCACAAACCAATACCAGATCTTTTTTTTCTGCTTCAGGGAATAAATAGTCTTTTTCTTTTTCAACTTCTATATCAAATCTTTGTTTAATAAAAATGTTTTGGCAGTTAGCACAAATAAATTCCATATTATTCCTTTAAAAGGCCCGTGGGCAGAATACCCACAGGCTAATAGGGGTTAGTGACTTCTTGCCCGGCATAGCCTTTAGGCGACGCCTGGGTTAAGCTAAATCGTTTTCATAATCTTCATGATCAACTTTATGAACATATCCTTTATAGCTGTCATGCCATTCAACTTTACACTTATAACATCTTGTTTGGTAAGGACTTATTTGCACCTTACAATCTGTACATTTATTCATTTGATTTCTCTATTTGCTTTTTATTGTCATAATTCATGAACTCTACCATTATATGGTTTATAAATTTTGTTAAAGGTTTATATTCTTTATCTTTATATAATAGCCATTTTTCACTTGAACTTAGAGAGTGATACAGAAAATAAACTTCTTCATGTGTATCCAAATTATCTTCACCAGTTTCAAAAGCGTATTGCATTTGCTGTAACTTATTCACATTATTCCTTCTAACTTATTCATTTAACCAATAACAATATAACATATTAAAATAAAAAAGCAAACATTTACAATATGTTTTTATAATGTTAACATTTGTATATGCATGAAAGGTAAAATATGGATTTAACAGAAAAGAAAACTCGTATGCCGGTTGAGATAACAGAAAAGAATCATAGAAGGTTAAAGGTTTTAGCTGCTATGCTTGATCGATCAATGACATCATTAATCAATGAAGGTGTGCTTTATATTATTGAGAAGCTTGAGAAGGAAAAAGATGGAAGATAATAAAAAATGCCGATGTTCTAATGATTTTTGTGAATGCATAGGAACTCGAGAATATATTGATGGATTTTTGCATTGTTATCAATGTCCAAAGAGTGAAAAACTTATAGGTGGTGGATTGGAATGTTATGGCATTTTTGAAGGACAGGAATCCTATTACCCAGATAGATAATATATATTAAGGAAAAAGATGCTAGATAAGGACTTAGAAGATCAAAAGGTGAAAATGAAGTGTATCATAAGTATAACTCCACCGATAATGCCCAAAGAGGCTCAACATCAACTTGATGAACGAGTAAAAGCTATTGAAGAATTTTCAGGCATTAATATGGATTTATTAGGACCAATCAAAAAGTAGAATAATTTAGGAACAAATGAATAAGATTATAAAGATATCATTATTATTGTTTACTTTTTCAAGTATGTCCCATGATTACAATTTAGTTTTGCTGGGACAAGACTCAGAGAATGATTATTGTTTCAGTGCAATAAAGTTAAAGGGTTTAAAAGAATACCCACAAATAAATCATAGTCTACAAATAACGAAGTTGGTCAACAAAAGCAATTTAATCAAGATCTTGGAACATAGTATATATAGCAATTTTCTTCGTTATAAACGAAATAGATATTCGTTGGTGATAGAACCGCAACGTAATAGTTCATGTTATTTATATTTTAAGAAAGCATTTGAAAATCGTTATTTTATTCAAAAGCAAACATATAAATTAGGAACTTATTTGGCTAATAAATATTACAGCCTTAAGGATTATTTTTATCCTCCAAAGCAAGACAAATTAGAAAATAATCAATTAATAGATTTATTAGGAAACGATGTTTTATTTTTAGAGTTTATTAAACCACAAGGAGTTAGGTTTTATTGTGCATGTATCATTAAAGAAGATAAGTTATATGACAGCATTTTAGAGTATATGTGTGGATGTATTGTATTGGATGATAAGGTTTATGAATAAGAGAAAGTTACTATTATTTTTTGTATTTATTTTATTTCAACAGGAATGTAAGCCAGGAATTACGGATGATTATTTTCAGAAGTTATGGGCATTCTTTTTGATAGAGGCATCGGGAACATTTGTACATGAATGTGGTCATGCTGTAATTTTGGCTCTTGGAAAAGGTTCTTCACAAATATTCTTAGGTGGCGAGCCAAGTAATTCGCATCAAAGCGATAAGAAAATAAATCTTATCGGTGGTAAGTATAATGTAGGATACACCCGTGTTAATAAGCTCAATAATATTAATACACGTAATAAGTATGATGCGGTAGTAGCCAATGGTCCAATTTTGGCAATGGCTTATTTCTTTATTTTGTATAAGGCATTTGGTTATTTTGAGAATAGATTATCACCATCGTTTTATAAATCGTTAAGATTGTTTGCATGTGTAAAAATGATGGAACAATTGTTTTATGGATTTGTACCATTATCATTGGTAGGAGATGCAAAACATCTTTATTCTAGAAAGATGGATAAAAAGAAGTATGAAAAAGCAGCCAATGATAACTTTGATGTCCTTAAGACGTATGCTGGTATTGCATTTATTGTTAATGGAATGAATAAGATAAACAAAAAATGGGTAGAATATATGGGTGACCCTAAGAAGTTGGAAGAAATGGCAGCGTTCAACAAGGAGCATGCTGAGTTGTTATTTATATTAAAAATAAGTTATTTATATTCTTTTAGGACAACCTGGATTCATTTGATTATAAGCACTCTTGCTGAAGTAAACAAAGATATTGTAAATACAAGACGAAAAGCAAAAGAATTGGATCCTGTGGAGCAAACACCAATGGATTTTGTACCAAGATTATTAATTTCTCCATTGCTTATGTAAGGAATAATATGAATAACGAAGAAGTAAAATTAGAATTAAAAAGAGTGCAAGATCATCTAGACAATGGTCTTAAAATAGCTAGAGAATATATAGACTCTGTTAGAACTGACTTGCAAAAGGGAATACTTCCAGAAAAAGATTTAGTTGACCAGTTAATAGAATTAGGTGGTTTCGGAACTAAAGAGCATGCTGATATAGTAGATATGTATGTAAATTATTTAGATGCATTTAACATAAAATATGCTTCTTTAGGAACAGATATAAAGAAATTGGAAAAAGAAATAAATCTATTTTGTAAGAAAACAGTTAATAGCAACCAAGATTTAATGGATTTAGTAAAAACATTATCTAAAATTACAAATGTTCCAGCTGAAAAAATACTTAATAAAAAGATGACTCCACAAGAACATGAGAAAGTATTTAAGGTTTGGCAAGAATCTTTGACAAGAAACAATAAATTGCCAAAGGAATAATAATTTACTAATATATCCAAGTTATCGTTTTGGGGATAACACTAGAATTGAAATAACAATATAAAGATTAAAAGAAAGAGTCACCCGTTTAAAGGATGACTCTCAACTTTTAATTTGCGTAACTTAATAAACCTCTCGACCGTCCAAAGTTGTGTGTTTATTTAGTTATTACCACCTGTCAAAAAGAGACAGGTAATAGCATGAAATAGGTAATTTCACATGAATAAGAATAATTTAAATCACCCCGTTAGTCAAGTAGATAAAAAAATATTTATTCTTGGTGTCAAAAGAAGCTCTAAGCAGCAGAAATCATATATGAATCATCTTGTTGATAGACACAACAATTTTGATGATATATTTGAATCTCATGGTTCAATATCCAAAAGAACAGGTATCTCAAAAAACTCTATTCAAAGATTATCAACTACGGTTTCCCAAAAAGGATTTATTAAGAAAAAATCACGAGGTAGGGTAGGACTCAAAAAGAATACATGTCAGTATATATTACCGGAAATATGGGATGATCCATATATAAGAAAAGAGTTAGCTCCATATATACCGGCATTACAAATAAAGAAGAGAATATCATCATTACAATCTGTCAAGAATAGTAAATATTTGTCTTGGAAAATAATACAGGTTGATAGTGTTGGATATATTAAAGTCTCCCCTGGTATTATATCTCTTAACAAGCAGCAAGCAAGCACTAATATCCATATTAGTAATGATATTGTATATGTAAGAAGCAAAAGCAGCATATTTCAAAAAGGAAATAAAATGATCGAAGCTCAAAAAAACTATGAAGGTTTTAATGAAGCAGCAGCAAAAATCTTAGAAGCTTATCCTCAGCAAGCAATAAAGCATGCGATAAAAATTATAAATAGCCGATCAAAGGTAGAACATCCATGGCCATATTTTAGGAAGATTCTGAACGATTGGTGCCAAGAGCATAACGTTGAGCCTAATCAAGATGTGCTTGCTGTTGCTTCTGGTAAAGCAGAGTTAACTTTACCAATTCGGCCGTCATCGGTAATTGTAAGTTCTGCTGCTGTGCTGCCTGAAAAGAAAGCTATTGCTGAAGAAGTAAAACAAGAAGTTAAGCCTAAGATAGCTGAAGAGCTGCTTGATGAAGAAGAAAAGAATCGTTTAGTTAAAAGCTATAAGGCTAATCATCAGTGTTACTTAGAATCTTTGAGGCAATACGAGAAGTTTAGGAATGCTGCTGATTTAAATTGGGCTAATAGCTATAAACATACTATGAATACTTTGCTTGAACGCTATCCTTTTTTGAGTACTAGGCTTGCTGCTATGCCTGCTAAAGATAATTCTCCGGTTCACATAGCTAATGAGATAGCTAAGATATTAGAAGCGCCTATTGCTGATAACAGCTTTAAGGCTGAATTGCTTAAGCTCAGAGAAAGAGTTGTATACAATTGGGCAATGAAGTCTTATCAAAAGACTAACGAAGCAGGAGAAGATCTAGCTATCGAATATATCTTACGCAAAAGAAAGCTTTACCAAGAACCATCGCAACATAATACCGCGATCAATGTTAACACGGTGGCACAAGAGCCCGTTAATTCTGTATTTGAGGAAAACGAACCAGGATGCCTTACAATAAACGAAGTGGACTATGATGAAGTACTTGACTAGTGATAACCAAGATCGTGCAACCAAATCGATCGTCATTCAAATTAGAGGTAATCCAATACCATTGAAAAGGCATAGAACTTACAATAATGTAAGTTATGATTCTCAAAAGAAGCTTAAAGAACAAATTGGCTGGCTAATTAAGAATCAAGTTAATTCTTACCTTATTGGTAATCTTTTCCTTGATATAGTGTTTTACTTTGAAATACCAAGTTCTTGGTCGCGCTGCAAAAAAGAAAAAGTTGCGGCAAAAAGAAAAGGGTCCCGGCCCGACCTGTCGAACCTGATTAAATTTTATGAAGATGTTATGCAAGATGTTGGACTTTATAAAGACGACTCACAAATTGTAGATATATCTTCCAAAAAGTTATATGATGACGGCCAAGGAGCCAGAGTTGAAATAACGTTAAAGGAAGTAAATGAAACATGTGAAGGCGGTAAAGCAGCTTATGCCAAGAAAGAGACCACCAAAGGGATTTGATAGATGTGGATTCATAATAAATTCTAAGAATAAGATTATAGAAGTGACTATTCCAACGGAAATATTTCATGAACAATTTGATAACTTTAATGAACAGAATATCTTTTTTGAAATATTTGAATATATAGAGGAGATCAATGAAGGCTAAAACTCCTCAACATAACACGCTCAAGCGTAAAGGCAAAAAAGTATACACAGGAAGCTATATGACCAGAGCTGATGCTGACATGTTGTATATGCACGAGAAGGGTATCAATAGTTTAATCGAAGAAATGTATAATGCAATAAAAGATGATGAGACTATAGATTCTATATTAGACTTTTTGGTTCGTAAGGGATTGCCAAGAGCTAATTACTATTCTTGGAAAGCAAAATATCCACAGTTAGAAGATGCTCATGATTTATTTAATTCTATTATTGGTAATAGATTATTTAAGCGCGTTAATCACGATGTTAGAACCATTCACCATGTAATGCCTAATTATGATCCTCAAGTATGGAAAACCATGGTTGAATATCATAACAATCTTAAGAAAGATCTGGCAGTCTCAGCAGCAGCAAATGCAAAACTAGTGGCTGATGAATGGTCAAAGATTATGGATGGGTCCGACGTAGCCTTGGCGAAGACGGATGGTGAAAAGGAATGAATAATGATGGTCCTTTGTCTGTTAATGTAAAAGTAGGTTACAAGTTTCACGATTATAAAACTTGTACTCATTGTCAGCATATATTTATAACACCTAAGGTTCGAAAGCGTTTATTATATAAATCAAGTGTAGGTTGCAGGCCTTTCAGGGTTCTAAATGATAAATGGATTGTTAGTTTTAGAGTGAAGCCACGGCGTGTAATTAAGTTGAAAAGAAGATGAATATAGAAACTCAGATCAAGCTTGATATATTTAAAGCGAGAGAATACCAAAAGCCTATTATTGATGCTATCTGGAATAAAGGCTATAAAAGGGTATTGGCCATTTGGCCGAGGCGGGCCCGGCAAAGATATATTAGCTTTTCAAATATGCATCCGTTCTGCAATGCGCAAAGTGCAAACTATATTTTATGTTTTCCCAACTTTTGCAAGTGGACGTCGCATTCTGTGGGATGCTATTACTTCGACGGGACAACGTGTTTTGGATTATTGCCCAGAGGAAATAGCTACTCGTAATGAACAGCAAATGCGTTTAAAATTCAACAATGGCTCAGTTATACAGATTGTGGGTAGTAACGACTTCAACCATTCTCTTGTTGGAACCAATCCCCAATTTATTGTGTTCTCTGAGTATTCCTTACAGGATCCTAGGGCGTATCAATTCTCAAGGCCTATCTTGACTGCCAATGGTGGTGTAGCTTTATTCCTATCAACACCACGTGGTCACAATCATTTATGGGATCTTTATGAGATTGCTCAGCATAATCCAAAGGACTGGTTTGTTTCTAAACTCACCGTTGATGATACTAAGCATATATCAGTTGAAGACATTCAGCGTGAAATAGATTCTGGAGAAATCTCAGCTTCATTTGCCAAGCAGGAATATTGGACATCATTTGACGAAGGTCAGGACGGGTTCTTCTACGCTTCTATTATTGATAAGATGAGGCTTAATGGCCAAATAGGTAACGTACCATATGAACCAGGATACCCTGTACACACGGCATGGGACTTAGGAATAAATGATCCGACAGTTATAATATTCTTTCAAATTATAGGCAAATCTGTTCATATAATTGATTATTATGAAAACCACTCTCGTGCGATTTCTCATTTCGTTAATCATGTTCTTAATAAAGATTATATTTATGGCAAACATTTCCCTCCTCATGATGTTATGGCTCGTGAGCAAGGTACAGGTTTAACTCGAAGAGAACAATATAAGCAACTTGGACTCAACTTTTCTGAAATTTATAAGTTAGATATTCTTGATGGTATTGAAGTTGTAAAAGCCAAGCTTCCAACCATGTGGATAGATGAAGTTAAATGTAAGGATTTGATTAAACATTTGTCATCTTATTCTCAAGAATGGGATGCAGCTCGTGGCCGCTATAAAGAGATACCGAAGCATGATACTCATTCTCATTCAGCAGATGCAATGAGATATCTTTGTGTTGCTCTTAAAAAAGCTACTTTTGTTGGTACAACTCCTGAGGAGTTAGATAGACGTTATCGTGAGACTTTATTTCCTGAAAGTTTGCCTGGTGTATTTAATGGTGAGTTCGATAATAAATATGGGTTTTGATTTGTAAATTGTTTCAAAAAACGATCTAATTTGAAAATTGAAAGCTATAAGGAATAAATTATGGAAATTAAAGATTGTTTAGATAGTATTAAAGAATTCTGTAATAAGCATTTAAATGAACTTCATTTGCTTATTCATAGTTCTATAAATTGTAACAAAGAAGATAGTTTGGCTATAGAAAATAAAAGTAAAGAATTTTTTAAGAACAATGATTCTATTTTATTTAAAAAATATCTAGAGATGAATAATGAAATTCAGGAAAGGCTTAAAAAAATACATAAATTAACTAAAGAGTAATTAGGTATGTTCAAAAAGATAATAGACTGGGTCAAAGCTAAGCAAATAACAGTCACACTTGAAGATCCTATTAAGCCAACACATAAGACAGTTCAATCAGATATTCGTGACGAACAAGCTAAAAAGCGTTTTAATAAGCAATATGATCAACAAGAACAACAAATTAGAATGATGGCTCTAAAGCAGCATGATCCTGCTTGCGCTGACCATATAACATGTGATAGAAATCCTTGCTTTGTTAAGATTCCGGACAAGATTGTGGCTAGTTATGTTGTTGATGCTGTAACTAAAGAAAGAATAGATGTACGAAAAACAAATTCAAGCGATCCAAGCAACTAATCCTGGAATTATATTATGTTCAGGAGGTGTAAATAGTAAATATTTGCCTACAGAAATGACAAGTTCAGATGTTGTTGAAGTTAGTAAGCTATTTTTACCAGTATTAGGTATAAATGATTCATTGATTGCTTTTGTGCATCCTAATTTATTAGAAGTTATAAAGAATATGTATAAATTCTATACAGATTGGCCTATTAAATCAGAATTAATTCCAGATCAAATGGGTGTTTTTTTTGATCTAAGCAGAACGCCATTTAAAATACACTTTGTGGGATCTTATAATGTGCCAATTAAAGAAAAATATCATAAAGAAGGAAAAGATGTTTATGTTTCCTATTTTGCTCGTAAAGATAATTTAGATAAAACGGTAGAATTATGGTCAACTGCATATAACTAAAGAAAGAATAAAATGAATAATAGTATTGATGGAGTTGCTCAAAGCTTAAAGATTTATAGTGTAACTCAAGGGCAAGTATCTTTACATCCTGTTACTTTGAAGCAAGATATTAAGCACCTTATCTCTGATCTTGAAAAAGTCTTAAGTGATCCGATAATAAAATATGATATTACCTTTAGCAAGAAATCTTACAATTTTAAAGAACCTTTAGATGACAAAGAAAAAGAATTTTATGCCAAGCAAAGGCAGCAGCTCATCAAGGCTATGCTTAAAAAGGCTATTAACAAATTCATAGATAATCACTATAAATATAAAGATGATGAAGATTATAATGATTCTTCATTTGATTTTATTCAACATATTATAAATATGCATCCAACTGATTTCTATCTTAGCACTCCAAATGGTGAATCTTATGAAGTTAAAGTAGAGGATCTTGATCGAACTTTAACAGGTGATGCTAAGCCTTGTAAATGTTATAGATTTTATGGAGCAGACATTAAAGAAGAATGTGATGGCAATTGTATAGAAAAGTAAAAAACCCTGCTAACTACAGCAGGGAAAATTATGCTTTAACAATAAAGCAATGTAATTTTAACAAATACTTGATATTGAAGCAACACAATTCTAGAATAGGGGAAAATATAAACTATCCGTCTTCGCCTTACGGCTTCGTCGGACTAAAGGGAGATAAATAATGCTGTTTCCTCAACTTGGCGACGTATATCTAAATGAGCGCGATAGAGGCATTATTGCCAGAATGGAAAATTTTTATTCAGAATCCATAACTATAAACCAGTCATTCTGGGGCGAAGCTGACACTGACACCAGATTTTATTGTAATGATCAAACTTTATGGCAAAACCTTTATGGTAATCTACCGGCTAATAGACGACGAAACTTAGCATTTAACAGAATAATGCGGGTTGTTAATATGATTGATGGTCATCAAAGACGCAATCGTAAGTCTATTATTATGACTCCTAAAGAGAATGGTGACAATGAGACCGCTGATCAATTCACAAAGATAATAATGACCCTCTGTCAGCAAGAAGGAATCTTAGAAACTATATCAGACTCCTTTCATGGTGGTTTAGTAACAGGCATGAATCTATTACATGTTTGGTTAGATTACAGAAATGATCCAATATCAGGTGATATTAAGGTAAATAATTGTTCTTACAATTCTTTTCTTATTGATCCTTATTTTAGGAAAGCGGATCTTTCTGATTGTAATGGGATCTGGAAACGTAGCTATTTGACTAAACGTGAGGCTATTTCTTTGATGCCACAATTTACTGATGAAATTCTAGGATTGCCTGGTAACCAATATGGGAACAAGGACGGTAAATTTCAGTTTATGCCTGAATCTTATCAATATGGATATAAAAATTTATTAGCATATGACGAATTTTACTACCGTGATTTCAGGAATCAAAAGTTATTGGCTGATTCACAAACTGGCGAAGTAATGGAATGGAAGAGTCAGGATGAAGATGCGCTTAAGATGTTTTTACAGCTACATCCTTCTGTTACCGTCCTAGAAACAGAAATTCCAACAGTTAATCTAGCAATAGTGATTCAAGGAAAGGTTTTTTATAATGATCGTTTACCTACTGGTGCTGATAACTATCCTTTTGTACCTGTATTTGCTTATTATAACCCTCAAATACCTTACTTTGAAAATCGTATCCAAGGTGTGGTCAGAGGACTCAGAGACAGTCAGTTTCTCTATAATCGTAGGAAGATCATTGAGCTCGATATACTTGAGTCTCAAATCAATTCTGGTTTTATTTATAAAGAAAATGCGCTCGTTAATCCGAAAGATGTCTTTCTCTCAGGTCAGGGAAGGGGATTGGCTCTAAAAGAAGATGCGCAAATGACCGATGTTCAACAAATACAGTCACCACAGATTCCTGCTACAACTATTGAATTATCCAAGATGTTAGGTGAAGAAATAAACCAAATCGCCGGTGTATCAGAAGAACTACTAGGGTTCGACAATAAGGATACACTTTCAGGTTTCCATTCAATGTTAAAACAATCAGCATCAACTACAACACTACAAATTCTATTTGATCACCTTGACCGTTCTATAAAATTATTAGGTGACAGGATGGCTGAAATTATTCAAATTAACTATACTCCTGGCAAGATTAAGAAGATTCTTGAAGGGCAAGAACCGGCTCCATTGTTTTATAATAAAGCTTTTGGTAAATATCATGCAGCTGTTGAGGAGGGTCTTAATACGACCACACAAAAACAAATGCAAATGGCTCAAATGTTAATGCTTAAAGAAGCAGGTGTACCAATATCTAATCAAGATTTACTTGAAGCATCTACGCTGCAAAACAAAAAGGTTGTTATTGATAATATGATGAAAGAGCAGCAAGCAGCGCAGCAACAAGCTCAACAGGCTCA
>Ga0075277_1000016_pt1 | contig 11460 bp, 9 predicted proteins | sample SF_Rice_10C_0N_1_FD_69771 | JGI IMG/M metagenome (GOLD analysis project Ga0075277, IMG submission 69771) | Rice paddy soil microbial communities from Twitchell Island, California, USA - SF_Rice_10C_0N_101 | ecosystem: Environmental > Terrestrial > Soil > Paddy field/soil | place: USA: Twitchell... | reverse complement strand
GTATAATAACCCCTATCATCGCAGTAACTCCTCCGGTGAAGAAAACCCGCAGTACTGTGAAATCATAGCCATAGAATAAACCGACAAGTTTCTTTGAGGTGGAAAATCCCGCTTGTTCAAGTATAAATCCAAAGGCTATACCGATAAAAATAGCAATGATAAAATTTAATTCATTGCCGATAACGTCTGGTACTAATGGTCCCAATTTTATATCCTTTCAAAATTTTTTGCAGGAATTTGATCAATCAAATTTCCGGCTATATCCAAAGTTTTCTGAAAAAGTAAGCGAACATATATGCGCCGCCGAAAATTGCCATCATCGTTATGATGCCTCCTGTCGAGAGTACAGCCATACCGCTTAAAGCAGCGCCGCTTGTGCATCCTCTTCCGAACTGCGCACCGAGACCAAAGAGAAGCCCTCCTATCAGTGCCCCGATAATTCTCGTCCCGGATTTTATTTTAGGAGAGTGTTCCAGAGTAAGTTTCAGCCTGTTGGAGATTAAACCTGAGATAAAAGCTCCGAGGATTACCCCAAGAACTTCAAAAACAAGCCAGTTCTTCAACGGCATATTCTGATGTTCGGTCAGATATTCTTCGTAAAATTTCTGATTTTTTATATGATCAGGTGCTACTGACTGCATTGTGGATATTACCGCGCTCTTAACTGATCCGCTTGCGCCTAGTCCTCGTCCGGTGATATAAATAGTTGCTAATAAAATAAGGCCAAGGAAAAATCCGGCCAGGTATGGATTCATGAATTTTTTTGGTTCCATAGTTTCCTCACTCACTTAATGTTAATTCTTTTTCTGATTCAGCCGGGTTTTCCGATCCGGAAGAAACGGGTTCTTCCTCCAGCTCTTCATAGCCGGTGATCATGGCTTTAAGATTTGAAGTTAGCGTCGAACCAGTTGTAATCAGGTAAATATGAGCAATTATAAACGCTACAAGAAGAAAAGCGCCTGCAGTATGGAGAAGTGCTATTCCCTTAATCGAATGTATATTTAGTGGTTCTACTACATTGCCCTGGGGATATCTGTAGAACATATATAATAATCCAGATATCACCATAACAGGGATGACCAGGACTTTAAGCCCAAGATAAATCAGTCTCTGCAGTGGATTTAATTTGCTGAGTACCGTTTTTCTGGTTGGGTGGGGAGCATTCTGAAAAATTCCCAGCAGGTAAAACCTGAGCTGTGCTTTCAGATTATTAAGAGTAGGCAGATATTGTCTCCATTCCCCGGTTGTAAAATGCCAGAAGATTGCGAATACAATCAGTATTATAAAAGAATAAGCTGCTATATTATGATAAGTAACGGCATTTTGATACCCGAAGAATATAATTGATCCGTGAATCTCAAATCCTGTTAACGCCAGGAATAAGATCAGGAAGGATTGTGTCCAGTGCCAGAATCTTTCGAATGATTTATATATATATACCTGTGTTTTCATTATTTACCTCCTGTCCTGGCTTTTCTTGATGAGACAAACCGGAGAACTCCGTGAGCAAGTATTCCGATGAGTGTGAGAAATATTATTAATGTTCCTCCGGTTTCTATAAATGACGAATAATCCCTCGCCGGCATATAGAAATCGGTTAATGCAGCCAGCCGGCTGTTTTCACGCGTATGGCATTCATTGCACTGAACAGCAAGATCTTTAGTTGAAACCATATGGTTCAGCGGCCAGTACATTTCAGTATTTATGAAGGATACCTCTCCGCTGAACGGAACATGTATCTCTTCCATTCCTACTTCTGATGCCCTTCTCCAGTTGAAATCCTGCCAGAAAGCTCCCTCACCTTTTTTATCAGCAAAAAGTTTGGGCTGTATGAGCACTTTCAAAACCGGATCATAGGGCTGTCTTGACCTGTGTATTTTGACCGGGATAATCTTTGCTTCGGGATCGGTATATGAACCGAATAGCGTATTTATCTGCAGCGGCTTTGTTGTATCGGAAATTGTATCGCCGATCAGGTAATGGTCAGCAGTCCCGTTAAACCATACATATTCAGGTTCGACGTTTTTCTCCCATTTGAAACTTCCTTTAATAGACATATATGTGTGATTGCCGTCCGCGTCATCTATTTCAAAAGGTTTTCCGTCTTTTAATTTGCCTGCTGTCGACCAGTCCCAGAACATTTTGGTTGCATTAACTTTTGCATATACGGGAATGTGGCAGGTCTGACATGCAACCTTAATAGTATGTTCATTCAGAATCTCCGCAATATGAGGACTTGAAGTATGGCATTCTTCACAATCTGCCCTGTTCCTGTTCATTGAAGACAGGGAATACATTTTACCGGCAATATTATGTTTTTTGGTAATATGGCAGTCAACACACTGCAGGTTGTCTCCCTCAACGGCCATATGTACATCAATATCGGCAGTAGGCTGGAACATCGATTCTTCAAGATCGCCATGTTTTACATTATTTCCTCCGCCGCCGAAAAAGTGACATACGCCGCAGTTTGATCTTGTAGGCTTTCCGACATGCTGTGCAATGTTGTTTAAATTAAGGGAAGGATCTGGAAGTCCTGCCTGATCAGGAGCTTTGATATAAGATTCTGTCTGATCATGACAGATGAGGCAGTCAATATTCTTTGCATCGGTAAAGCTGAACATTGAACTGGTCATTCCATAACCAATATGGCATTTTGCACAGCTTTGTTCATTCCCTTCAACACCAATACAAAAATTATTTATTGCATTCTTTTTGCCTAAATATACAATTCCTCTTCCTTCAACGTACTCTGCGCTCTCCCAATTCCAGTGGTTAGATCTCATTACTTCGGAATCCCTGCCGTTGTGGCAGGATATGCATGCCTCGGTGACTTCCTGGGGACTGTTAAACTTCTTTTTGAGCTCAGCGAATTGAGTATGGTCCACAGAAGATGAATCTTTGTGAGAATATTTCTCTTTAAGTATGGTTAAACCGGTTTCTTCCTGGTTTTTATCCTGCAGAATTGTTACTGCAGAAATAATCACCAGTCCGGCCATTACAAGTGTTATAACGATTTTTTTCATTGAGGATTTATTTTTTGAGTTAAGATTACCTTGTTCATAGATTTTAAGTAGTCAGCTTTGCCAGGTTTTCCTTAATTGATTTGCAATCCGAAAAGTTTTTATAAATCATACATTCCCGGCAATCGGACTCAGCACAAATGTTTTTAGTATGCCTGAAAGACCAGCACGGATTGGAATGACTTACAAATGCCTGACAGTTTATACGGTCGTCCTCTTTACAGTTCTTGATGCTCCAGCAGGGGATAAGTGAGTAAATTGTTTTTATCCCCTCAATGCTGATTTTCTTCTCATTAATTGATTGTCTGATACACTTTATGCGCTCAATATCGTCAATCGAATAAAGTCTGTGCCCTGTTTCTTTTCTGAATGGTATTACCAGTCCCTCTCTCTCATATAACCGTAGGGAATGAACAGATATATTGAGCATTCTTGCAGCTGCACTTATCGGGAAGAGAGGTGTGTCACTTTTATTCATTTCCATAATCATTAAATACCTGATGAATAACTAATAACTATAAATATCAACTTTTCTGCCACTTAAAAATCTATGTATTTTGTTGAATATTTATACAATTCTGCTATTTATTTATCATGCGGAAGAAAAAGAATTGTTGTCTTTCCTTGTTATGAGAAAAAGATGCTAATGACAATAGTTCCTTTTATTGATAAAAATGGCATTGAAATGCGGTGTGACACTTATTACTTACATATATTAAATCTTAATAAAGAGAGTAATAATTAAAATTCTTTTTCCGCCAAAACGTTTATATTACACATTGTTCTAAATATTTCTTTTATAATTCATTTTGTGGAGACTACTATGAAAAATTATTTACTGCTTGTATTATTTTTCATTACCTGCCTGCCCTCGATGCAGTTTGCGCAGGAAAGTATTGAAAAAGGTTCAGTTTACTGCAGCCAGAAGAAAATGAATTCAAATTCTGTTTTCGGTCCAAATGAGATAATGGCTGATATCAGGCATACTTATAATGTGCTGAATTATGAACTCAACCTCGACATATACAGCTGTTTCATCAGTCCGTATCCAAAATCATTCACTGGTTTTGAAATAATGACCTTCGAGGTCGATTCTACTCTGAATTCTATCCCGATGAATGCGGTTAATTCATCTTTAACTATCGATTCGGTATCAATGGCAGGGGTATCCGCTACCCATTCTAATAATATTTTAACTGTTAACCTTGACAGGACGTATAATGTAGGAGAGACGGCAAGTATAAAAATTTATTACAGGCATAATAATGTAAGTGATAATGCATTATATGTCAGTAACGGATTTTTATTTACCGACTGTGAACCAGAAGGTGCGAGGAAATGGTTCCCATGCTGGGATAAACCTTCCGATAAGGCAACGACTGATCTTACGGTAAAGGTTCCGACTAACGTTAAATTCGGTTCTAACGGGGTGCTTGTGGATTCGATTCAGACCGCCGATACTATATATTATCACTGGGTAAGTTCACAAAATGTAGCTACTTATCTCACTGTGATGACCAGTAAAGTAAACTATAACCTTGATATTGTTTACTGGCATAAATTATCAAATCCCAATGACAGCATTCCGATAAGGTTCTATTGGAATACCGGAGAAAACCAGAACAACCTCCACAGTATGGAAACGAAAATTATCGATATGACTACCACTTATTCGGAATTGTTCGGTGAACATCCGTTTGATAAAAACGGCTTTGCAACTTTAAATAATCAGTTCGTGTGGGGTGGTATGGAGAACCAGACACTTACAAGTCTTTGTCCAAACTGCTGGTCGGAAAGTCTGATTGCCCACGAATTTGCACATCAATGGTTTGGTGATATGATAACCTGTGCTACCTGGGCTGATGTATGGTTAAACGAAGGGTTTGCTACCTATTGTGAAGCTCTATGGATTGAACATACTTCAGGGTATGCCTCCTATAAGAGTGAAATAAATTCGGATGCCAGCTATTATATGAGTGCTAATCCGGGCTGGCCGATCTATAACCCGGATTGGATTATTAATACTCCCCCCGTCAGCGAATTGTTCAATACTGCAATAACCTACGATAAAGGTGCATGTGTTCATCATATGCTAAGATATGTAATGGGTGATTCCCTATATTTCGCAGGATTATATCATTATGCAAATGATCCCGCTCTCAAATATCATAGTGCGGTCACAACAGACTTTCGTGATGATATGAGTGAAATTTATGGTCAGGATCTTACCTGGTTCTTTAATGAATGGATTCTTCAGCCTGATCATCCGGTTTATGCAAATAAATACTGGATAGCTGATATGGGTTCAGGAAACTGGCAGGTTGGATTTGTTGCAGATCAGATCCAAACTAGTACACCTTTCCATCAGATGCCTATCCAGATTAAAGTTCACTTTACAACCGGCCCCGATACTACAATGAGAGTGATGAACGATTCGGATAATCAGATTTTCACTTTTGGTTTTAGTAGGCAGCCCTCCAATGTTTATTTTGATCCCGATAATAATATCGTCCTGAAAGTTGCAACGCTTACACAAATACCGCCTATCCCGGTTGAGTTGACAAGTTTTACTGCTGCAGCAAGAGGGAGCTTTGTTGTCCTTGATTGGTCAACAGCAACTGAAAAGAATAACAGGGGTTTCGAGATCGAAAGGAAAAATTCAACTGAGACTGAAAACTGGCAGAGAATCGGTTTCGTTGAAGGGAACGGAACAACTACAATTCCTCATTCCTATTCATATACCGATCATTTAAATAATTTTGGAAATTTCACTTACAGGTTGAAACAAATAGATTTTGATGGTAGTTTTGAATATAGTAATGAAATCGAAGTAAAGGGCGGAGATATTCCTTATGATTATAGCCTTAGTCAGAATTATCCGAATCCATTTAATCCGTCTACGGTAATAAATTTTGATCTTCCCGAAGCTGCAAAGGTAAGACTAGTTGTATATAACGTGCTCGGACAGGTGGTCAGAACTTTAGCAGACGGTAATTATGAAGCAGGATCTTATAAAAAGTTTTTTGATGGTTCTGATTTAAGCAGCGGCATATATATATACGAATTGAAGGCAAACAATATCGTATTAAAGCATAAAATGATTTTGATGAAGTAAAAACAGGGGGGGATCAATGCGCTCACAGGAGTAGGGACAGGGAGAGAAATTTCCCTATCCCTTTCCTGGGTTTTAATATTTATACCTGAGCCATTTCGCTACTTCGGACCACTTTGGTTTCTTTCCGCTCATCAGAATTCCTACTCTGTATACTTTTCCTGCAAGAGGGAATAAGAGCACCATTGTAGCAATGTTGACAATGAATGAAACTACAAACTGCCAAACCGGGATTTCAGAAAGAACCATCCTGGCAGGCATTACAATGATAGATGCAAAAGGCAGCATAGAGGCAATCCTCGCGATACTGTTACTTGAGTTCTCCAGCATTGCAATAGCAATGAAGAAGGGTATCATAATCAGCATCATTATCGGCCACATACCTGATTGAGTGTCCTGCTCATTATCGAAAATTGCGCCCACAGAGGTAAAGAGTCCCATAAAAGTTATAAGACCAATAAAGTAGTTTAAGAGAAAATAACCTACCTGAAACATATTTAGTTTGAGAGTGAATTCAGGAGGAAGTGTGAACCATGCTGTTGTAACTAAGAGTATAACAGGGAGGAGCCAGATAGCCATCTGTATCAGACCCGTAATACTGGTTCCCACAATCTTTCCGGTCATTAATTCTTTGCTATTGGCCGATGATAATAGAATCTCAACTATCCTGTTTGATTTTTCAGCAACTACTGAGCGCATCATCATCTGTCCTGTAAAAATCAAACTGAAGTAAAGGAGAAAAGTAAACAGAAATGCCACGATGACTGTCCCGGCTCCTTCTTCTTCAACTGACTTTTCGCTGCTGATCCTGAAATTATTAAAGCCCACATTTTGTCTTGCATAAGAAATATCCTCCTCAGAGATATCTTTTCCGCGGAAATAATTTGTTACGAGTACATTATTGATGGTGGGGCGTACTTTGTCAAACAATGTTCTGTTTGTAGGATTCTTAGAGAAGTATTCTACTTGCTTGGTAAACATTGCTGAATCAGAAACAAAAATAAGACCTGTAAGTGTTTCGCTGAGGAGTTCGGACTTATGAGTATTAATATATTTATCCAGCTCTGTATTATTCATGCTTTCAAAGTTGATTTTATAGTAGCCGCTCTTCACAAACGGCAGCTGCTCAAATTCCTTTTGCATCTCAGCTTTTAGGGAATCCGATTCTGTTACGATTATCAGATTTGTATTGCTGTCGCCTTCATACGAATAGAGGAAAGTCTGGAAGGCAAGTATACCTATCATAAAGAGGGGAAGGAGAATAGTCATTATTATGAACGTCCTTGACATAAGCTTTTCCCGAAGCTCTCTTTTTAGAATTGCGATGGTTCTCCTGCTAAACATTTGCAGCCTCCATTCTGTATTTATCTGCCGATTTCTTTCCGGCAGCCTCAACAAAGATCTGATGGAGTGAAATATCTTCTGCATCAAATTTTTTAATGATGGTATTCTTTTCTACCAGGGTTTTAAGAAGTTCCTGTATCTGGGATGGATTTTTCACCCGGATGCTGGTAACATTTCCAAAGCTCTCGAATTTTTCGATGAATGGGTAGCTTTTTACAAAAGAGATATCTCCGGTGTGAGAGATGGTGACATTTCTCTGTCCAAAGGATTTTTTAATTTCTTCAAGGTTGCCATGAAGAATTATTTTGCCCTCATCTATCATTGCAATATGATCACACATGCGTTCTGCAAAATCCATCAGATGTGTAGAAAGGATTATTACCTTTTCCTTTTTCTTCAATTCAAGGATAATTTCTTTAAGCAGGTTTGTATTAATTGGATCAAGTCCCGAAAATGGCTCATCAAGTATGATGAATTCGGGGTCGTGCAGTATTGTAGTAATGAACTGTACTTTCTGCTGATTACCTTTCGATAGGTCTTCAAGTTTTGAATTTTTCCTGTCGGTCAGATCAAACCTTTCAAGATACTCATTCGCTTTATCCTCTACCTCGCGTCCTGTTTTTCCTTTTAGTTCGGCAAAGAAAAGCAGGGTTTCCATAACCTTCATCTTTTTGTAGAGGCCTCGTTCTTCAGGGAGGTAGCCAACTTTATCCTTAAATTCCTGGCCGATTTTAGATCCTCGCAGAATAACTTCTCCGGAATCGGGAAGGTAGATATTCATCATCATACGAATGGTCGTAGTTTTACCTGCGCCATTCCTGCCTATTAGTCCGAACACTGATCCTTCCGGAACTGAAAATGAAACATCATCTACCGCTTTCAAAGTATCAAATGACTTTGAAAGGTTTCGAACTTCTAATGCATACATCTAAACCTTCCGTGAAAATGGTAAAAAAGATATCCAAAGTTAAAGAAACCAGAGGCAGAATGACAAGGTTTTATTCAGCAAGATTGAAGGAGCTTACAGCTTTTCAAAGCTGCGGAAATGTTGTCATGGTAGACCAGTCGTGTCAGCGACAACTAATTACACAGGTCAGGGATATTAATATTACCGATAGTTAATATCAGTAATGCTATTTCAAAAGAATCAGTTTTCCGGATAATGAGCTTCCTCCGGCATTCAGCCTGTATATGTATACACCGCCCGGAAGGTTTCCGGCATCGAAAATAACCTGATGCTGACCGGGAGACTGCTGTCCATTTACGAGGATTCTGATCTCATTCCCCAGAACATCGTAAATTCTTAAGGTTACAAGACATTTACTGCTGGTGTTCGGGGGGAGAGTATATTTAATTGTTGTCACTGGATTGAAAGGATTGGGATAATTTTGTGAAAGCGCAAATTCTCCAGGAAGAGCGATTTCTACATAAACGTTCTTAGAATATTGAAATGATCCCTCAAAATCTATTTGTTTTAATCTGTATGAATAATTTCCCGGAGCCGGGTTTTCATCTATAAATCTATATGAATGTGGTTCTGTTGAAGTTCCATTTCCGTTTATAAAGCCGATATTTTCCCAATCTATACTTGAAAGACCAGATTCCAGTCTTTGTATCTCAAAGCCTCTATTATTCGTCTCTGTTGATGTTAACCAGCTCAGGCGAACTTTGTTTCCGGAAACTTCGGCATTAAAAGAAACCAGCTCCACAGGAGTACCGCCGTTTATTGTATGAAGGATAGCTCCGCCATCTCCGCAAATCCATCCATAATTCTCATCAACAAAATCGAGTGTATAAAGCGTATTAGTTGTTCCGGAATTTTGAGAAACCCAGGAAATTCCTCCATCGGTGCTCATTTTAATTTGACTACCATTTATGTACCATCCGGTGTTTTCATTTATAAAATAGAAATCATAAACAGAAGCAGCCTGCATTTCCCAATTAAATCCTCCGTCAGTAGTCTTATAAAGATTCCCTGATGATTGAATCCATCCAGTATAATCATTAACAAATTGAATTCTCCCTCCGAAAAGGTCTATAGTGACGGGGATTTCTGTCCACGAAGTTCCCCCATCAGTAGTTTTAAAAATTACATTGTTCCCTGAATTATATTGTCCAGGCACTATAACAGAATTTTCATTTATTATACCTATTCTGCCTAAAAGTCCATCAAAAGAATAAAAGTACTCAAACCCCTGCCAATCTGTACCGCCGTTGGTGGTCCTGCTCAGGTTTGTTGTCAGCGAAAGATCAATACACCAGCCGGTACTTTCATCATACCACTCTAGATCATCTACTATGGCACCAAAAGAATGAATCAACTGCCAGTTTGCACCTCCATCAGTGGTCTTTGATAAGTTGGCCGGAATTCCGTGTGAATATAAATATCCGACATTATTGTTTATAAAAGTGAAGTTCCAGATTGTCGGTGAGCCAAAATCTTTTAGAACGTACCAGTCGATTCCGCTGTTAGTAGTATGAAATAATTTTTTTCCTTCTAAGTCTGTTACCCAGCCGTTATTTATATCCGTAAATTGAATAGAATGCAGCAGATCGGTTGTACCGCTTTGCTGGATGAACCATTGGGGATATATATTGAAAGAAGTTAAATAAATGAAAATAAAAATGAGAGCAAATTTTAATTTCATATTAATCCTTCCGCTGATTGATAGATTGGATACAGTAATTAATTATTCTCTGTAAAGGAATTTCCGTACAAGTCACACCCATGGCTGACTCCCCGCAAATATTTATCGCTAGTAATTTTACAGAATAAAAGATTAAGAGTCAAAGACCTCAGTTTCTTATCCGGGAAACGTTCAGGTTTGGTCCTTCCCGGAGGTGTTGTTAAAAAAAGCCAGTACTTCCAGCGCCTGATTATAGTGTCTTTGCTCGTGAGTAACGATTATGTCGAATGCTGTCTCTAATTTATAAACAATATTCCTGTTTGCAGGAGATGAAATAACGGTTCCATTCCCGATCAAGTCAGCCGAATCTTTTATTAATTCCCTGAGTTCTGCCTGATGTTCTTTCAACCTTTCGATAATTCCTGCTGGTATATTGCTCTCCGAAGGTTCCCATATTGAAAATGTTTTTACTTTTCTTTTTCTATCAGGCTGCACACCTTTTAAAATCAATTTTCCCAGAAAAGATACAATAAAATCTATCCTTGATAAGAAGGGTGGTTTGAATTCGCCATTACGAATCTGATCAATGACCGGGTAGTATGATTCATTTGTTCTGATGATATGATCAATAATCTGAGCGATACTCCAGGTATGCGGGTCAGGTTTCCGGTTGAGCTGTTCATTACTGAGGGTACCGAATGATCTGATAAAATTTTCAGAAGTCTTCTCAATTTCTGATAATAGTTCTTCAATAGTCTTCATGCGGGAACTGCTTATATTGATTTTTACTATTTTGCAGACGGGAATATAAAATTCACATTAGATGACAAAACTTAATATACTTTTTTTAAATCTCTATGAGTTTTATTTTAGAAATATAGAACTTTTAGGAAACAATAGAACTACTTTTATCGTAAATACATGCTGACAAATTAAACAGTTCTGACAAAATGGCAGACTCAGTAGTTAGGACGTATTAGGAACGGAGTAGTGACGGAGAAGGGACGGAGAAGGACTCAAAATGAAACACTTCAATAACATCGAAAAAGCATCATTTTTCGCTGTTGAAAGAATTAATATATGACAAAATGTCAGTGTCTCAAATTGAAAATATATGGAATGACCTGGCAGCCCGTCCGCAATAAGATTTATTAGACAACCACCCTGACATCTCCGATCATAAATTATTAATTGACAATTGTAATTGCAATTCTTATTTGTTCATTTGCTGAACTCTCCTGCCTAATTCTAAAGACTGGCTGTAGATTAAATCAGGTTAAGAATCGCCCAGATTACGTTTACTATTCATTCGACACGACATATTTGCGCCGAAAGCGCAGGGGGAATAGGGGAT
>Ga0075277_1000015_pt1 | contig 11498 bp, 7 predicted proteins | sample SF_Rice_10C_0N_1_FD_69771 | JGI IMG/M metagenome (GOLD analysis project Ga0075277, IMG submission 69771) | Rice paddy soil microbial communities from Twitchell Island, California, USA - SF_Rice_10C_0N_101 | ecosystem: Environmental > Terrestrial > Soil > Paddy field/soil | place: USA: Twitchell... | reverse complement strand
ATGAATAAAAAATATTTAGAAGAAGTGAAACTCTGCTATAACATGACCGCTGATGAATATTCGAAAAAATTTATAAATGAGCTGGATCAGAAACCGTTCGACAGGAATATCTTAGACAGGTTTTCAGCAATGATCCCCGCTAAAGGAATTATTTATGATTTCGGATGCGGATCGGGACAAACTACAAAATATCTGTATGATAAAAATGAACACAGCATTACTGGTCTGGATTTTTCAGAAAATGCTGTCAAATTGGCATTAGAAAATTTTCCGGAGATTAAATTCATTGTAGATGATATGCTCAATTCAAAAATGAATTCTCATTCCGCTGATGCCATTATTGCTTTTTATGCCATAGTCCATTTCGAATACGAGGATATAAAGAAAGTGCTGCTGGAATGGTACAGAATATTGAAAAGCAATGGTCATTGTCTGTTTTGTTTTCATACGGGTGAGGGCAAAGTATATATTAAAGACTTTCTCGGTGTCAACGGTGCAAATGCAGCCTGGCACTTTCTGGATACAGATAAAATAATAAAATTATCTGAAGAGATAGGATTCAGAGTGGTGGAATCTGTTATCCGGTACCCATATAAGAATATTGAGCACGAAAGTAAAAGAGCATACATTATACTTGAAAAGATTACATAAGCGGATCATAAATAGATTAACGATATAAGCTTCGCTTCTTCACCAGCTTTTTATTTCCTTAGCTCACAATCTACCAGCCGGAAAACGTTGTCTAAAACCCCTGTGAGAAATTAAATTCCCACAGCCAGTTTTTCGAAGGCCGGTCGAGCGGCCTTACAAAATCAACTTCTCCTATTAAATATCCGAATAGATTAATTCTTGCAACCAGACCCGTGCTGCTTATCGGCTTTCTGTCGCCTCCTGCAAACCATGGCTTATTGCCCTGATCCCAGGCAAGACCCGTATCAAAAAATCCGCCGAATTCAATCGGAAGAAATCCGTAATATCCTTCTCCTATGCCGAATAATCCCAGCAGAGGAAATCTTAATTCAAAATTAGCTATCAGGATTTTACTGCCGATCAGCCTGTTAAAAAGAGAATTACTTCCCGTAGATTCTGATGCCGAAAAAGTTCCATACTGGTAGCCTCTGACCATGTCGGGGAACCCGAGAAATAGAGGATATAGTCGTCCATCTTCCGCACTTTTGCCGTAACGTCCAAGGTGCAGTATCCTCCCTGCCAGCGTAAATGGCATTACAGGCATTATATACTGCCTGTAGTCTGCCAGCAGATTTGTCCAGTAAAGTGTCCCGACATATTCATCTGCCTCCAGCCTGTAGCGTGTTCCAAGGATTGGACTTGTCGCGCCGAAGTAGCTGTCGTCATATACCAGGGCGGCACTTCCGGAAGCCAGATTTATTGCTGAAGGGGATGGAAGGGCCTCAGTTTTATCCACCAGGAGCTGCCCAGTATTCAATGAAACTGCCTGCGTTTCAACCGAATTGGTATAGGTTATATTCTGATACCCGCCGGTGAATTCAACTCTCATTACCGGGTTAAATGGATACATCAGTATTCCTGTTAGTTCCCTGTGGGTTTCCTGGTAAATTATTCTTTGTTCAACATATGCAGGTTCACCATTGATATCCTGTCCGAAAGCACCGAATCCAAGATATATAAGCGGTAGCTGCTGAGCGGCAACCCCCCAGTTCCATCTGTGAGCAGTATTCAGGTATCCCGCGAATGCAGATATTGAATTGAAAAATGAAATACCGGGATTCGTCTGAACCTGCAGTGCCGTGGAAAGGGTGTAATCAGACAGCATATCGGTCCACAGAAGCGATATTCCTCCGCCGACATAAGTCCCGAACCTGTCAATACCTGCAGCTACAGAAGGCTGACTGATGCCTGTTAAAGAAAGTGATGGGGAATAATCTGTAACTGTAAAATTACTATCCGGCATCAGACCGTAATGCGGATCAGCAAAACTATTAACTAATAAAGTGGAAGCTCTTGTTTCAGGAGGAAGCTTCGCCGGATCAGAACCTGTTAAATTAACCGGCGCTTCAGGATTGATTTTGTCGAATCTGTAAATATTATACTTCCTTTTTTCGAAGGTGCTCACTACTACTTCGTCGTTCTCTCCTGCAATAGATAATGCAGGACTGATATCAGTAATTCCAGTAATGCCGACAAACAGGTTCGTCAATTGTGTAATATTATCTGAACCTAATTCAATCTTATAAAGGTTTGTAATGCCCTGCGGTGCCGATAAAAAGTAAATGCTCTTACCGTCATAAGACCATTGAGGATTAATATTCTTCACGTCTTTGAAAGTCTTAACCTCGGTTATTTTACCGCTAACCGGATCGAGCAGGGCTATCTCGTAATTTCCTATATCCAGATCGTCAAGGTTGGTAGTAAAACGGTCCGTTACAAATGCAATCCGGCTGCCGTCAGGAGACCACGAGGGCTGGATTTCTGCATATGAGTCATTCGTCATTCGTCTGAGCGAATCGGTCTGTAGATCATATATAAATAAATCGGTAAGTCCGCCTTCATTTCCGGAGAAAACAATGTATCTGCCGTCAGGTGACCAGGAAGGATTCAATATTTCACCAAGATTGTTGAACCTTTTTTCCCTTTCAATATCACCAGTGTTGACATTAATAATTGATAAAATCGGCCTGCCTTTGGTTACAGCAGGGAAAATGAATTTGTCTCCGTCGGGATTCCATGAGCCGCAGGAATTAATGAATTCAAGACTCTCAAGATGAGGATCAAGTTCTGTTTTAAGAATAGTTCTTTTGATTTCTCCGGTTTTCGCATCAGCCAGGAAAAGATCAATTGCAAATAAATTCTTTGAGGAAAAGAAAACGAGGTTTTTACCATCCGGACTGAGTACGGGGGCTATGTTCAACTCGCCTCCGTTATCAGATGAAATAATTTTTTTCCCATAATCGGCTGGACGTTTGGTCTGACTTTTAAGGGAATCGTACTGGTCATGAAGCGACTCGGCCCATAACTTTGAAAGCGAATCGGATGATACATGGAACAGTGTATCAATCGCATCATTGATGTCTCCCATATACGCCGATGTAGTCATCAAATCGGCTATCTTTTTATCTCCCCATCTGCCAGCTATGTAAGCGAGCAGAGCATCGCCATACCTGTAGGGGAAGTATTCGGGATTATTCAGATCATCGATCGTTGGAATTTCATTAAGTACTGCATCACGCATCCACATTGCGGTAAAAGGATCGTCCGGACCTAATGTAAGAAATTCGGCCATACCTTCAACAAACCAGAGAGGAAGTTTTGAAAGTTGAGGTGCCTGACCGCTGAATGTACTTTTCATTGCCCCGGTTATATCATACTGGAAGGCATGCACAAGTTCATGCCCTATGACATGGTTTGTTTCACTCAACGGGCCGGCTAATGGCAGAACGATTCGTCTCTTGAAAGGTTCAGTAACTCCGCCTACTCCTTCACTTATTTGTCCTGATATGATATTTGTCTGCACAAACTGCGGAAAGCTGCCGTAAAGAACGAGAGGCTGTTTACCATGAAGTGAATCCCCGAAGTAAAATGACTGGCGCTTGTACCATCTTTCGGCCAATAAAGCTGCTGTATGAGCACCTTTAGATTCCTCAGGGTAAAAATAAATGTTGAAATTAGGAGTGTGTAAAACTTTAAATTGGAAATCATTATACTGTACTTTATTTCGTCCGAAATATTGAGCATTAACGCTTTGACTCGTGGTTAAGATCAGAAATAAGATGCAAATATTAGAAAAAGCTTTGAACTTGATCATTTTCCTTTTCCTGAAAAAATATATTGTTAAAGATTAAATGAAATAGGAGATGGAGTGGTGATAGCAGTCAATAGTTGTCAATGCCGGGATCATTTAAATATACTGGATTAATTGATTAAATTTTTTCAGATTAGATATCAATGAATTGGATCTTTAAAACTCTGCCTTTACTTTATTTCCTGCTGGTTTTCATTACTATTACCGGGTGTGATGATGCAGTGAGCGCTGGTTTAAGTGAGGAATTTTTTATTAGTCCGGGACAAAAAGCGGTGATCAACAATTCCGGCCTTGAGATTACATTTAACAAGGTTGTCGAAGATTCAAGATGCCCGTTAGGTGCTGAGTGTGTGTGGGAAGGGAACGGTCGGATTGAAATTTCAGTTCGTCATAATGGATGGACAGATGAGACTCAGGAGCTCAATACTACGCTCGATCCTCAGGAACTGATTGCCGGCGACTTTAAAATTCGCCTGCTGGAACTCCAGCCATATCCTGAAACAGGTAGGGAAATTTCATCAGCTGCCTATAAAATCAGGCTGATAGTGGAAAATGAATAATTTTCGCGAATTGTCCTTTTCCCCTTGTCTTATTTTAATACATAGTCTGTAAAAATTTCAAGTTAATTAATTTTTCTTACTATCTTAATCATAATTTTTATACATTTTAGTACGAAAAAAGTGCTTATGGGTATAGCTTGATACGAAAAATTTTCTTATTATCCAGAACTTTTTCTTCATTTTTAAAGCATTTGCCCGAGGAAAAAATTAAAAGTATAATTGCTTTTGTACTTGTTTCAGGAATGCTATTCCTGAATTCCTGCGATGCGCCGAGAGAAAACCCTCTTGACCCTAATTCTCCTGATAATCAGCTCGGCACTATCGATGGAAATGTACAGACATTTAGTCTGCCGTACACCCCCATAAAAAATGTTGAAGTATTCTGGAATCCAGGAGATAGATTGGTTTATTCAGATACTTCCGGGAATTTTACCATTCCAAATATTAAAACGGAAAATGGCTCCTTAATTTTTCGTAAAGCGGGTTTTCATACGGATACTGTTCAAATTGATTGGGCAGGTACACGGAAGGTTAATAAGCAGGTCAACCTCAACCAGATTCCCTTGCTCGATAGTTTGTTTATATACACTGAGGTTATTAATACGATTAGTCCTATTTCTAAGATGAATAGTTTGGTGATTCAGACTAAAATAATTGATGTGGACAATGATATTGATACAGTCTTTGTTTTAAATGATCAGCAGGAACTCGCTAAAGCCATGGATTTTAATGTTGCTTCCAAATATTTTCAGGCAGTCTTGACTCCCGAAGAACTGAATATTTCTGATATAGAACAATCGGTTGGTCTCGAATTTGATTTCCGTATAAGAGATGTTTTGGGAGATATATATTTTTTGCAGGGCGGCAAAGTTACCCGCATTATAAAGGACCAGGTAACTGGTCTTCAGCCAGCAAATGATCAGGTAGTGACATCAATGCCCTTTAATCTCACATGGAACAGTTTTATAGCAGGTTATCCCTTTCATTATATGGTGGAAATTTATACAGATGATGGTAGTCTCCTCGTAAAAAGAGGCCGCGATATATCTGCCCAGACCACAACATTTGCGGTTGATAGTATAGATTCCGGAAGCTATTATTGGGTCATTTGGGTAATTGATGATTTTAATAATAAGGATAGATCGCTGCCGGCAAGTTTTAGTGTTCAATAATGGAGAAAATATTTTGAGAATGAATGGCTCAGCAGAGACAATTGAGAATATAAAGCAGATCGGAAAAGAACAATTTGAAACTCTGTATAAAATCAGCCAGGCTTTAAATTCTGCTATTTATCAGGACAGCCTGATAAAAGAAACACTGGACGTAATCATCCGGGTGCTTCACGCTGACAGAGGATTATTTGTAAAATATGAAGCTGATACAAATAAATTTTCTATTATCGGCGCCCGCAATATGGAGCAGCAGAGCATTGGCGATATTTCTGTTTTTTCATCAAGTATTCTGCAGAAAGTTATAGAAAGAGGAAATCCTGTTCTTTATCACGACGTGCAGAATGATCCGAATATATCGCAGTATGAGAGTATCCAGATCCATAATATAAAATCTATCCTTGGTGTGCCGATTAAACGGAATGATAAAGTCTGGGGCGTAATATTGGTCGACAGTAGTATAAACCGGAAAGAATTCACTGAAGAGAATATGGTCTTCCTCGATTTCTTCTCCAATTTAGTTTCACTCGCTCTTGATAGAATTACACGGCTGGAAGCTCTTGAAGATGAAAATATAATCCTTCGTAACCAGCTTCAGGCTTCAAAGAATATTCCTGAATTGATCGGCGATAGCCCTGCTATGCAGAAGCTTGCAACTCTTATCCATAAAGTCGCGGGAACAGATGCCACTGTTTTATTACTTGGTGAAAGCGGAACCGGGAAGGAATTGGTAGCAAGGGCAGTACATAATCTCAGCAGAAGAAGAGAACTTCCGTACCTCGCCCAGTTCTGTGGATCTATTCCTGACTCCCTGCTTGAAAGCGAACTGTTCGGATACAAAAAAGGTGCGTTTACCGGTGCAAATACTGACAAAAAAGGACTATTTGAAGTCGCCAGCGAAGGAACTTTTTTCCTTGATGAGATAGCAGATATTTCTCTCGCTCTGCAGGCAAAATTGCTTAGAGTACTCCAGAATAAGGAAATTATGAGGTTGGGGGATACACAGATCATAAAAGTGGATGTGAGGGTTATAGCAGCTACTAATAAGGATCTGAGACAACTGGTGAAGGACGGTATATTTAGAGAAGACCTCTTTTATCGTCTGAATGTGTTTCCGATAAGAGTTCCCCCTCTGAGGGAACGGAGAACGGATATTCCGCTTCTTGTTAATTATCTCATAAAAAAATACTCAAATGAGAATATCCGGGTAGCCTCAGCTACTCTGAAGTTACTTGAAGAATATAGTTGGCCTGGAAATGTGAGACAGCTTGAGAATGTGCTGCAGCGGGCGCTGATTTTATGCGATTCGGATAAACTTTTGCCTGAACATATTGTCATTGAAGAAGAATCGAGTGATATGGAATTCGGCAGCACTCTTAGAGACTTTGAAAAAATGATTCTTATGAGAAGATTAAAAGAATTTAATGGAAACCGCACAGCAACGGCCAAGTCTCTTGGTGTTTCTGTCAGATGGGTTCAGTTAAAGCTGAAAGAGATAGAAGAAAAAGTTTAATGCATACTTCAACCGAAATATTGTATGATAAGTTTGAGATAATTGATACAATCAAGAAAGATGTGTATACAAGTGTATATCTGGCAAATCATATTTATCTCGGTAAGAAGATCATTTTAAAGACCCTTAATACTGATGAACTTTCCGACAAAACAATTCTCGCCAGGTTCAAAAGAGAAGCTAAAATTCTTGCCCAGCTTGATCACCCGAATCTAATCAAAGTGCTGGATTTCGGAATGTATAGGAATAACTTTTACATTTCGTTCGAGTACTTTGAAAGCAAGAATTTAAGGAATATAATTAGACAGAATAATTACACCCTCGAGCAGAAAAGATCGCTGATAATACGTCTTATGAAAGCCTTGAATGCTGCTCATCAGAATCATATAGTACATCGTGATATCAAACCTGAAAACCTTCTTGTGAACTCCCGGCTTGAATTGAAGATAGCTGATTTCGGACTTGCACTAATGCAGGATGAAACCAAACTTACGGTTCAGTCGTCAATTGTCGGAACACCAAGCTATATGTCCCCTGAACAGATAAGAGGAGAAGATCTGCAGCCTCAGTCCGATTTATTCTCAGCTGGAATAGTGGTCCTTGAGCTCTTTACAAATGAGAACCCTTTTCTTGGTAAAGATATAAATGAAACAATAAATAAAATTCTGACCTTCACTGAAGATGATATAAAAACCAGGACAGAGCATCTGCCGGAGGATATTCAAAGGATCTTAACAGGTCTGCTTAAAAAGAATCCTGAAAACAGGTTCCGGTCGGCAGAGGAAGTGTTGAATATTCTCGGTATAGAGGCTTCTAATCATGACTTAAAGGTTGAAGTCGAAAACAGTAATGAAATAAATACTAATAAATATTTTATCTCCGGGGCTGTGCTTATAATTGTTATGATTCTTATAACATTCGGGATTTATTATCTGGCAAATCCTGCTTCCAGAGTAGAAATTAATAAAAACCTTTCGGAAAAAAACTATAATTTCACCGATAAAAATTCCCGCAATATTTTTACCGAAAATTATACGAGGACTGTCCCTGATGCCTCGGATGCAAATTCACTTCTGCCGGGAAAACTTTTTGTTGAAGCAAAACCCTATGCGGATGTTTATATAGATAATAAAAAAATTGATACAACACCTCTTGATCACTATATTCAATTAAATCCCGGCCCTCATTCACTTAAATTGGTTCATCCTGATTATCCTCCATATGTAAAAAAAATAAATATTTCAAATCAGAATATTGAATCGGTCAAGATTAATTTTCAGGAACTTACAGGGAGTCTCGATTGTAAAGTACAGCCCTGGGGAGAAGTTTTTATCGACGGAAAACACGTGGGTACTACCCCTCTTCGGGAACCAATCAATCTTTATCCCGGTAGATATAAAGTTCAGATAACTAACAAGCAATATGCTGATACCCTGCAGAAAAAGATAAAGATTACTGCAGAAGATACAACCGAAGTCACTTTTAGTTTTGAGAACACTCCCTCCGAATAAAAAAATATGCATCTGTTCTAACTTTCATGTAATTTACCCCTTCCTAAGCTAATTATTTTAGTTGTATGCATGATACTGTAAAGGCTTTCTTTTTTGTATTTATACTTGCCGGAATACTGACTTTAACCCCCGCACAGGAGGTTGATTCTACCCGTCTGAAAAGTGACCTGGTCCCTGATTCGGCAGCAGCTAAAGACTCATCATTTGGCATAGATACTTCTTCTATAAAGGATACAACCGTCTTAACCCCGCTGAATAAGGATTCAATATCCGTCCGGGATTCCCTTGCTCTGATGAAAACAAATTTCGATCAGTTCAAATATGCCGATGTGATTTCAATCGCGAATAAATTATTATTAAGGAAGGCTCCTTTAACTAAAGATGAGATACTGAATGTATACAAATTTAAAGGTATTTCCCACTATTCACTTTCTGAGGATGATGCTGCTAAGAAAAGTTTCATTGAAATATTGAGGATAGATACATCATACACGCTTGATTCAACAAAAACTTCTCCTAAAATAATCTCGTTTTTTAACCAGGTAAAACAGAATTATGCTCAGCAGCAGAAGGATATTGAAGCCCGTACGGTGGTTAGATTGGATACAATTTATGTCCCTAAAATCCAATATGATATCGGGCACGAAAACCGGCTCAAAAATGCCATTGCCAGGTCATTAATTATTCCGGGCCTTGGACACTTATACCTCGATGTTAATTTTAAAAGCGTTTTCCTTACAGTTTTGGGGTCTGCTGCATTGATCTCTTCTGTGTATTATAGCCTGAAAACTGAAGAAAAACATAAATCATACCTTGTCGAAACCGATCCCGGGAAGATTGAAATGAAGTATAATGACTATAATGACTTATATAGTAAAAGAAATATCTCTCTGGTATCATTTGGTGTCCTCTGGGTATATTCTCAGCTGGATATTCTCTTTTTTATGGATGATGAATCAGGAAATAATCTTTCTAAAAATGCCTCCATTGACTACAATGATTTAAGGGGATTGACCTTCCATTTATCTTATTCTTTTTGAAATTCTTCAAAGTACGAACATCCATTACAATGCACGAAAATATTTCGTGATTAATCACACTTAAAGTAATGAAACAAAGGAGAATCTGACCCATAATCACACTTTATGAGCTTTGGCACAAATTTGGGTTAGTTTAATGAAAAACCTGGGGAGATTATAATTCACCAGGTGCAAAAAAATGTACGAGAATGAGTGTTTAAGAAAAAGTATTTACTATAAGCTTTTCAGTTCAATAATAGTTCTTTTTTTTATTGGGGCTGTGGTTGGCTGCAGCAAAGATAATTCCGTAGAGATTGAAGATGTAACGGCAAAAGTTGTGGGCAGGGTAGAGGCTGATTCAGGATTAACTGGTATTTCGGTAAAGCTTATCAGGTTAGATGATTTAGCGAAATCTCAAACTGTATCTCTGAAGGATGTATATACAAATTCAGAGGGAAAATTTATCCTTGAAACCTACCTTGACGGAGAAACTAATCTCCTGGTACTGGCTGATAAAAACAACAAGGAGTGGCGAGGAGTTTTAACAGCGGGTGTAAAACCAGGAATTGCCGTTTATTCTCAACCGTTAAATGATGTAACAACAGTTTGTGCCGATTTATTTATAGATGGAATTAAATCGGGCGGAAAACCGGAATATCCCTCTATCAGGCTTCTGATAGATAATGGTATTGCCGGAACCCTCGACAGCAATCGTGAATTCATGAATAATGTAACAATTGCTGTTGAAACTGAAATTAATGCTGAAAAAGAAACTTTACTACGACCGGAAATAGGTGGAACTACTTCGCAATGGCAGCAGATAAATATCGCAAAGTTTGCTGCCCAGACTGCTTTTGACAGAGATCTCTATTATGCTGTATCAAAGAGTGCTCAACAGACAGCTATGTATAGCTACCTGGGTTCTCTTTCAGATGCTTATGTTGATGTGGGCTTGCAGTCTGATACTTTCAGTAAGGTACTTGAGGCATCCATAAGGACTTTATTGAAAGAATTTGAAGGAATCAACTCCCGGCTTGAGTTTGAATTTAAGAGAAGAACTGCTGAAATAAGAGCGGCAGTCTTAAATGTATCGGTCTTGTCGGAGTTTCAAAAGCTGGGAGCTGATCCCTCAATCGTCAACCAGGTTATTTATGCAGGTGAAGATCTTCAGGAAAATGTTGAAAAAATTCAATCAGCTGAAGAATTATCCACTGAATTTGATGATTATCGGGATCTGGTTCTGAACATACTTGTAAAAGTTCTGGGCGTTTATGGTAATTCCATTCGGGCGTTACAGGTTAATGTAACAGAATATAAAGAAACACTTATAACTGAGGTTGGTAATAGTTCCGGTATGGATGGAATCATAAGTGCTTATATAAATTTTTATGGCAATATAAACAACCTTGTAAAACAGCAGATTTATCCGGAAACCGTTCAACAGAATGCTGCTGCTGAAGTTCTGATTTTATTGAATATGTATTTTTAATTTTTATTTGGCTTGTATTTGCCTCCCCCTCGGGCAAATATATGTTCCCTCAACAAAGGCCTAACACCCCTTAAGCAGCACACTTAAGGGGTTTTTTATTTTGTACACTAGAGAACAAAATCGATATTGAAATGAAGACTTTTTACACTTAATATTCAAAAGTGCCTGTAGAGACGAATAAGATAGGTTGATTGAAATTTTATTCAGGAGATTGTGTTAATGAAAAATGTTCTGCCGGGACTTATCCCGTATCGCAAAGCAGATAAATGGGGCTTCTGTAATTCGAAAAAACAAATTCTTATTCCGGTTAAATACGACCGTGTCGGAGCATTTATTGAAGATCTTGTACGTGTTAAATTAAATGATAAATGGGGATTTATTGATATTTCAGGGAAAGAAATTACCTCAATAAAATATGATGAGGTTGAAGATTTTCATACCGGATTTGCAAGGGTG
>Ga0075277_1000014_pt1 | contig 12160 bp, 11 predicted proteins | sample SF_Rice_10C_0N_1_FD_69771 | JGI IMG/M metagenome (GOLD analysis project Ga0075277, IMG submission 69771) | Rice paddy soil microbial communities from Twitchell Island, California, USA - SF_Rice_10C_0N_101 | ecosystem: Environmental > Terrestrial > Soil > Paddy field/soil | place: USA: Twitchell... | reverse complement strand
TTTCTTTCTTTTCAGATGAAAAAGTTGGAATGGTTCAAACCCGCTGGGAACATATAAACGGCGATTACTCAATTCTTACAAAGGCTCAGGCACTCGCACTCGATGGCCATTTTGTAATTGAGCAGACAGTTAGAAACAAGGCTGGTTTCTTTATAAATTTTAACGGAACTGGAGGGATCTGGAAAAGAAAATGTATAGAGGATGCAGGAAACTGGCATGCTGATACATTAACTGAGGACCTTGATCTTAGCTACCGTGCGCAGCTGAATGGCTGGCGCTTCGTATTCCTTCAGGACTTTACTTCACCTGCAGAGCTTCCGGCTGAAATAAATGCTCTTAAGACTCAGCAGTTCAGATGGACAAAAGGTGCTATTGAAACTGCTAAGAAGATTCTGCCTCTCGTCTGGAGATCAAAAATCCCGCTGAGAGTAAAACTCCAGGCAACTTTTCATCTTACAAATAACCTGGTGTTCCCGTTTATACTTTTAGCCGCTATTCTTAATGTCCCTTTGATCTTTATTAAAAACAGCGGTTCGCATGAAGCTTACTTTGCTATCCTTTCATTGTTTGTCCTTGCTTTCGTGAGCTCATTTCTTTTTTATCTTTATTCGCAGAAAGATATCAGGACGGACTGGAGAAAGAAAATTGTTCTTTTCCCTCTGTTTATGGCTGGCAGTATGGGCTTCGCAGTTAATAATTCACGTGCTGTAATTGAGGGCCTTATGAACCGTAAGAGTGAATTTATACGTACTCCTAAATTCAAAGTTGTTTCAGAACGTGATACCTGGATGGGGAAGAGATATTTATCCAGAAAACTCGGATTCTCTGTTTACGTGGAAGCAATAATGGCAATATATTGCCTCGTTGGAATTGCCTCTTCAATCTATTTTCTCGAGATAGCAGCACTACCTTTCCAGATTTTATTTTTTGTAGGATTTTCTTTTGTGTCGGTTACATCAATAAGACATGCATTCGCAAAGGCCTAATATATTGAGTAAATCAACTTCACAGACATTTCAGGATAAAGTCAATCTTATATACGAGTATAATAAACAATCTCCCCTTTTTGTCCGTGTGGCATACGGGGAGATTGAAAAAAATAATGTTGATAGGGCTGTTGAAATCCTGAATGAGGGGCTTTCGATCTACCCGCAGTACCCTGCAGCTCATATTCTGCTCGGCAAGGCCCTGATGCTGCTTGGGAAATATAAGGAATCGCTCGATTCATTCAGGAGGGGAAGCGAACTGGTCGATTCATATAAAGTGTATGAAAATTACTTGCATGAAGTTGAAGAACATAAGAAACAAAGGGTTCTGTTTGAAACATCACGGAAACCGGGATTTATTGATGAAGTTGATAATGAAGAAAAAGGAAATAAAAAAATCAGCCTGGAAAATGAACTATCAGCGTTTGATTCAATGACTGATCAAAAAACCGGAGCTTCATCCCCTGCACCGGGTGGCGATTCGATAGTATCGGAGACTCTTGCAAATATTTATATAACTCAGGGTGAATTCAGAGAAGCACTATCAATTTTTGAAAGACTTTTAAAGAAAAACCCTCAGAAAAGCGATTATTATTTGGAAAAAATAAAAGAGCTGAAATCCAGATTTGAATAAGTATCTCCTTCCTGCTTTATAACTCCTTATGAATTTATCAAAGCTTAAGAAACTTAACCGTACATTCTATCAAAGAGAACTCCTGGTTGTAGCCAGAGAACTGCTTGGTAAAATCCTGGTTAAAGCAGATGGTTCCGCTCTCCTTGCAGGTAAAATAGTTGAGGTTGAAGCCTATGACGGCAGTATCGATGAAGCGGCCCACACTTATACAGGTAAAACAATAAGAAATCAGATAATGTTTGAGGCAGGAGGATATTTCTATGTTTATTTTACCTACGGAGCTCATTTCTGTTGTAATATTGTCACCGGTGAAGAGGGACATGGAACTGCAGTATTAATACGGGGAGTTGAACCGGTTGAAGGTGTAGTGAAAATGGCTTTTAACCGGTATGGGAAAAATTTGGTTAATGAAAAAGAAAAATATAATTTGACTAGCGGACCGGGAAAAGTTTGCCAGGCTTTCGGAATCACAAGAGACTATTACGGAGAAGATTTAATAAAAGGCAGAGTGTATCTTCTCAACCAGCCGAAAATCCCGGAGCAGATGGTTGTTCAGACTACAAGGATTGGAATAAAAAAATCAATCGAATTGAACTGGCGGTTTTATATTAAAGATAACCCGTTCGTTTCCAGAAAATGATTAAACCAAAAAATTTATTAATAGTAAGAACCGACCGAATAGGCGATGTTGTTCTTTCGCTGCCGCTTGCATCCATAATCAAAAAACATTATCCCGGGTGCAGAATAACCTTCCTCGTCCGTGAATATACAAAAGCATTGGCTGCAGACCATCCATACATCGATGAAGTACTGATTCTGCAGGAAAAGAAGAAAAAAATCCTTATAAGGGCAAATGTAAAAACCATTAATAAATATAATTTTGATTCTGCGGTTATAGTATATCCTACCCTGGTTACAGCACTGATTATTTATTTAAGTAAAATAAAATACCGGATAGGTACGGGTTACCGGTGGTATTCAGTACTGTTCAATCAAAAAATCTATGAACATAGGAAGTATGCCGAAAAACATGAACTTGAATACAACGTTAACCTGCTCAGCAGGTTTGGCATCGAAGAAGAAGTGCATCCCGGTGGAGTAAACTTCAACCTCAGCCCGCATAAATCAGCTGAAGACGTAGTCGCTCAAATACTTTCAAGGTCTGAAATAAAGTCTGAGGAACCTATAATAATAATTCATCCCGGAAGCGGGGGAAGTTCTGTGGACCTTCCTCAGTCAAAATTCAGATCCCTGGTTGAAAAGATTTCCAGCCGACTGACGGAAAATATAATTTTGACCGGGAGTGATCGTGAGAAGTATCTTTGTGAAAATCTGAAAATCAGACCAGGTATTCTGAACCTCGCCGGAAAATTGAGCTTGTCTGAAATGATAGCTTTAATTGATAAATCCTCAATCTTCATATCGAATTCTACCGGGCCAATTCATATTGCGGCAGCTCTTGGAAAATATACAATCGGGTTTTACCCGAGGATCCCTGCCTGCTCAGCGGAAAGATGGGGACCCTATACTGATAAAAAAGTTATTTTTTCACCTAAAATCGAATGTAAAGACTGTTCAAGGGAACAGTGTGACAGGCTGGAGTGTATGACTAGCATCGAAGTGACCGATATCTTTTATGAAACAGAAAAAATTTATAAGTTTATTCAAGACGAACGGAGAAAATAGATGTTCAGAAAATATTTGCCGTTATTTTTATTATTGCCTGTTCTTGCATATGCCGGTTCCCGCAGTGATAGTACTGTCAGTAATCCGGACTTCAGAACTTTGGAAAATAATGCGTTTAAGGTTGGGGAGAAACTCACTTTCAATGTAAAATATGGGTTCGTTACTGCCGGGGTGGCTACGATGGAGATCCCCCAGATGAGAAGAATATCAGGTAGAGAAGCCTACCATGTAACTTTCGAGGTAAATTCAGTTCCAAGCTTCGACTGGATTTATAAAGTGCGTGATCGATATGAAACCTATATTGATGCTAAAGGACTCTTTCCATGGCGGTTTGAACAGCATATTAGGGAGGGAGGCTATAGCAGGGACTTCTCAGCATTCTTTGACCAGCGAAAAGGAAAAGCCAAAACGAGCGAAGGTGAGTATGAAATCCCTAAATATGTAAATGATATTGTCTCTGCTTTTTACCTTGCCAGAACCTTCAATTATTCCGACCTGAAGAAAAATGACCGTATACATCTTAAGAATTTTTATAAAGATAAAGTTTATGATCTTGATGTTCGCTATCTCGGTAAGGAAACTATTGATGTCTCAGCAGGAACATTTGACTGTATAGTGGTTGAACCGCTTGTACAGGAGGGGGGACTCTTTAAAAGTGAAGGTAGTATTGTTGTCTGGCTTAGTGATGATACTTTAAAAATTCCTGTAAAAGTTAAAACAAAAGTGGTTATAGGGTCTATTGATGCTGAGTTAACAGCTTTTGAGGGATTGAAGGGAAAACTCACTTCAAAACACTAATATTCACTACTGAAAGGAAAATAATCAAACTTATTGTAGAATTCCTTAAAGTAGGAAATACCTGCTCATTTAATTATTTTCACTAAATGGATGATTTTAATTCACAGCATCCTCTGAATGAGGACCCTGATAAAAAAGAGGAACAGGAGAAAACTTCTGGTGGAATACAGCCTCAGATCTCTCCGATTGCGGCTGCATTCATTGGCTTAATCGGAGGTTTTATCCTCTACCAGGTCGTCGGCGGTGTTATTACTCTGCTTATTTTCGGGATGAACATCGATAGTGCCCCGGTGAATGGCGTCAGATTGATGACAATGGCCGGACAAATACTCTTTATGCTCCTGCCTGCCCTTTTGTTTTCTAAATGGTTTTATGTAGATATTTCTTCGGTGATACGGACAAGGATCCCCTCCTGGAAAGAATTCGCCCTTTTTGGCATCGGAATAATAATTCTTACACCCCTCCTTCAGTATTTTATCACAGTTCAGACTTACCTGATCGATATCTGGGCGGCAAATTCCCAATTTATAAATTCAATTAAATCTGCTCTCGATTCTTTAAACGACCTCGTAGAGAAAACGTATGGAAACCTTCTTGCAGCAAAAAATTTATTTGAAGCATTACTGGTCATAACCGTTGTAGCTGTCGTTCCTGCAGTCTGTGAGGAAACAATGTTCAGGGGATTTATCCAGAAAAGCTTCGAACTAAGGATCAAACCTGTCTGGGCAGCGCTCATCACGGCAGTTTTCTTTGGAATTTATCATTTTAACCCTTACGGAATGATTCCTTTAATAATTCTGGGGTTTTATTTTGGTTTCGCAGCATATATGAGCAATTCTATTCTCATTCCGATGAGTCTGCATTTTACTAATAATTTTATTGCGATTATGGTATATTTTCTTATTGGAAATGAAGACTTGATAAATTCGACCCCTGATTCAAATGTAGATTTAAATTCTGCCGTGCTCATGATAGTATTACTTAGCATTATGATGATTGGCCTTATTATTACTATCAGAAAGTTTTATTCAAAACAGATTATAACATAAGGAGGATTTATGCCTGTTTGCCCTAATTGTGAATATGAATATGTAGAAGGAATGACTATTTGTCCTGACTGCGGTATCAGGCTTGTGGATGATGATTATTTTGTTCAGCCTGAAGAATGGACTGAAGAAAACTGGCAGGTTGTTTATACATCCGGTCAGGAATACGATGTGGAAATGTTAAGAGATAACCTTGAGAGCGCTGGAATTAAGACATCGATTCTGTCTCAGAAAGATAGAAATTTTCCCGCTCCCGGAGATTTCTCACTCGTAAAATTATACGTCAGGAAAGAGGATGTCCAGTCCGCCCTTAATTTTATTGAAGAGTTAAAAACTGAACAGGGAAGCGATGAAGATGAGGAAGAATAACTACTGATGGCCCTGGGTAACACAACTCAAAGAGTACTTGTTTCCCTGCTGGCAATCCCGGTTATTATTGCAGCAAGTTATTTCGGCAGCATTTATTTCTTCATTTTTACCACCGCAATTGCTGTCCTTTCATTTTATGAGTTCGGTAGATTTGTCAGAAATAAAAATATCTATACCAATACATGGATAGGAATTATTTTTATTCTGTTATTACTGACAAATGAATTTTTTCATTACCTTGATATTTATTCCCTGATACTTGCTTTTACAATCATACTTACATTATTTGAACTTTTCCGGAATAAAGGTTCTGCAATAATAAATATCGGTACTACAATGCTTGGAGTATTTTATATAGGCTTTTTTGCAGATGCTCTGCTCGGAATAAGGGAACTGTACCCGAGGATTGAATATCTCTATACCCGTGGCGGATACCTGATTATTTCAATACTGGCTGCAATCTGGATTTGTGATTCGGCTGCCTTTTTCGGCGGCCTTAGCCTTGGGAAACATAAATTATTTCCCCGCGTAAGTCCAAAAAAAAGCTGGGAAGGAGCCATTTTCGGCTTTATTTTCTCCATTTTGACCATGCTTCTCGCCAAAGTAATTATTTTGGACTTCCTAAGCTGGACTTCGGTTGTTATTTTAGGGATTATTGTTGGTATAATTGGACAGATAGGTGATCTTATAGAATCCCTATTTAAAAGAGATGCGGGAGTTAAAGATTCTTCAGGCTTAATTCCTGGTCACGGCGGAATATTTGATAGATTTGATTCACTTCTTTATACTGCCCCTGTAATTCTGTTGTACCTTAAAAATTTTAGCTGAACTCAGTAATTATAATGATTATTAAACAAAAAGACACTGTAAGTGTAATAACGCTGGGATGTTCTAAGAATACGGTTGATTCTGAACGTTTGATGAACCAGCTGAAATTAAATCAACTTTCATTATCAGATGACCCTGAGCAGGCCGATACTGTTATAATAAACACCTGCGGATTTATTGAAGCTGCTAAACAGGAATCTATAGACACTATCCTGAATGCCGTTTCATTAAAAGAAAAAGGAAAATTAAGGAAAGTAATTGTAGCCGGGTGCCTTTCTGAAAGGTATATGGATGATCTCCGCAGGGAAATACCGGAAGTTGATGCTTATTTCGGTACAGAAAAATATGAGGAGATTCTGAAAGAATTGGGAGGCAAACTCAAATATGAATTGTTGGGAGAACGGATTTTATCTGCTCCTCCTCATACGGCATATTTAAAGATCTCTGAAGGATGCGATCACCCATGTTCCTTCTGCGCCATTCCTTTAATGCGGGGCGGCCATAAATCAAAACCGGTTGAAGACCTCGTTAGGGAAACAGAATTCCTGGCAAGAAATCATACAAAAGAACTTATTCTGATAGCACAGGATACTACAGATTATGGCAAAGATATATACGGCAAAAAGGCCATTACCCGGCTTATAAACAGCCTCAGCGAAGTCAGCGGAATTGAATGGATCCGCTTAATGTATGCATACCCTTCTCAGTTTCCTGATGAACTTATAGATGTAATCGCAGACAATCCTAAGGTCTGTAAATATGTTGATATTCCTTTACAGCATATCTCTGATAGTATCTTGAAATCTATGCGGCGGGGAGTGACTGCAAAAAGAACGAGAGAACTCTTGAGGAAACTTAAAGAGAGAATTCCGGGTATCACAATCAGAACAACTTTTATTGTAGGCTATCCGAACGAGAGTGAAAAAGATTTTTCTGAGCTTTGCGATTTCGTGAAAGAAATGGAATTTGACCGGATAGGGACATTCACATTTTCAAAAGAAGAAAATACCAGCAGTTTTATCCTCGGCGATCCTGTTCCTGAAAAGGTTAAACTGGAAAGAAAAGAAATCCTGATGGAATTACAAAAAGACATTTCTGCGAAAATAAACGAAAGCTTTGTCGGCAGAAAACTCCAGGTATTGGTCGAGGGAAAAGAAGGTGATTATTTTACAGGAAGATCATATCGCGATGCACCTGAAGTCGATGGTGAAATCCTCATAACTTCAAATGGGAAGAGACTTATTCCCGGTCAGTTTTATACAGTTGACATTATTGATAATAACGAATATGATTTATTTGCCAATATTTCCCGGAATGGGAGTAAATAATGAAAAATATTATAACGATTATTCTGCTTCTCCTTGTTTTCCGTTCTCTTAATGCACAGGTCGAAATAGCAGATCAGCCGGATGAGACAAGGTCTCTCCCTAAATTTTACCAGGACTTCCTGAATTTTTATGCCTCCGATAGTTCAGCTACCCGGGTAGATGCATTTATTCAGGTACCTTATAACCAGATCCAATTTGTGAAATCTGATAAAGGATTTACTGCAAGTTACACAGTAACTATCTCTGTATTTAATGAAGACAGGGCTAAACTTATAGTGGAAAAAACCTGGAATGAAGAAGTTAATGAAATAGATTTTGAGCAGACTAATAGTCAGAATAATTATAACCTCAGCCTCAAATCCTTCTACCTGGAACCAGGGAATTATATAATTAGAAGTTCAGTTGAGGATAAAGAATCCAGGAAAGAATTTTCTATTGAAAAGCCGTTTATTGTCAAATCTTTTAAACAGCTCGCTGCAATCAGTGATATTATTCTCATCTCAAAGATGACTGAATCGGGAGAAGCAAAAAAAATACTTCCTAATGTTTCGGGGAATGTTGCTACACAAAAAGAGGGAGTCCCGGTTTTTTTTGAGGCATACTCCGATTCAGCCAGGGATATCAGGATTCAGTATATAATAACAAATGATAAACATGATGTCGTTTTTCAAAGTAATGGGTCGGAGCATATTGATTCAGGAAAGACACAGATTTTTCATACTATAAAAGATAGCTCGATTAGTTTAGGTAATTATTTATTGACTGTATCGCTTCTTAATGATCAGGAAGAAGTTATTTCTTCAACTAATAAGTCTTTCTTCTCAAGGTGGAATGGAGTTCCTCTAACTGTAAAGGACCTTGACCAGGCTATAGAACAGCTGGTGTATATAGCCTCGCAGAGTCAGGTGGATTATATAAAAGATGCTAAATCAAAAGAAGAAAAAACCAAACGGTACATGGAATTCTGGAAAAAGAAAGATCCTTCCCCTTCGACCGAGGAAAATGAGGTATTCGACGAATACTACCGGAGGATCGAGTATGCAAATCAGCATTTTTCTCATTATACAAAGGGCTGGAAAACTGACCGCGGAATGGTATTTATTTTATTGGGCGCGCCGAATAATGTTGATCGTCATCCATTTGATGTTGACTCAAAGCCGTTTGAGATCTGGCAGTATTATGAAATGAACAGGCAGTTTGTGTTTGTCGATGAAACCGGTTTTGGCGATTATAGGTTGACCACTCCCCTGTATGGTGATGATTATCGGTATAGATAGATATGATTGTTACAGTAACTTTAAATCCATTACTTGAACGGCGATATTCTTATGAAAGTATCAATTATCCCGGTATAAACCGGAACGGTACTGTTGAGATTAAAGCCGGGGGAAAAGGGATAAATATCAGCCGGCAGCTTAACCATCTTAATACATCAAACCTTGCTTTCACTTTTCTGGGCGGTGCAGACGGCAGGCTGCTTCGGGAAGAATTGAAAAACGAAAATATAAATTTCACTTCAGTTAAAATAAATGCCGGGACCAGGGATGGGGTCGTATTGATAGACCGAAAGGCTAATCAAATAACAAGCCTGTTCGGTGCCGATCCGGAAATTACGCAGGAGGAGGCTGAGGAATTCAAAGAGAAGCTTGAAAAGATAATTCAGAATTGTGAAATCGTAATTTTCTCAGGGAGTTCACCCTGCAGAAATACAGATTTTATTATTCCCTTTGGAATTGAAACCGCCAACAAGTACGATAAGGTCTCAGTCTGCGATACTTATGGGAGACACCTTTCAGCATGCATTAAAGCAGGACCTACAATACTTCACAACAATATCCGGGAATTACAGGAATCAACTGGATTTGATTTAAGTAATCAGGAAAATATCCTTGTATTTCTTGACAGGCTGTATTCATCCGGAATAAAGCAAAGTTATATTACCGATGCTGAAAATATTTTCTATGCATCAAATTTCGATTTTCATTTTGGGATAAAACCTCCCGTAGTTGAATCTATTGATTCAACCGGAAGCGGCGATAGTTTTATGGCCGGTATAGTATACAGCTGGTATCACGATTTGACTTTTGAAGAAGGATTAAAATTGGCATCTTCACTTGGCGCTGTAAATGCCGCCCGGTTAACCGTAAGTGATGTTTCATTCAAAGATGCTGATGAATTAGTAAATCGTGTTGAGGTTACCCCGATCGGAAAAAAAATGAAAACATTAAATGTTACGCCTCGTTAAATATATACCCCTGTTTTTATTATTTATAAGTTCTTTATCTGCCCAGGTTATTAAAGAATTGGATGTCAGCGGCAACAGAACTTTTGATGATGATGACTATCTTAACTGGAGCGGTATAAATACAGGTGAAAAATTTTCTGAAAGACTGCTTGATTCTATAAAAATAAATATTGCAGATGAACTCGGTAAAAGGGGGTATCTCGGAAGCCATTTCGACAGCACATCTTTTGAACTTTCCCCGGATTCACAAAAAGTTGTAATAAATCTTACAATAGAGGAAGGCAAACCGACATACATAAATCACTTCATCTATTCGGGTGCTGATTCCGCAGATACTTCGAAGATACTTCCGCTTTTTGATTTCCTCGAGGGTGAAATCCTGAATAAATATGAACTCGAACAGTCAATTGCTAACTCCCTGACTTATTATGAGGATTCAGGCAACCCTTTTGCAAAAATAATTATCAATTCTGTGTATGTCTATTATGATTCACTCAAGGCTGAGAACCTCGCTGATATCTACCTCGGTATAGAGAAGGGGAAAGAGAGGAAAATTGATAAAATTGAGGTAACTGGTAATTCCTCCACCAAAGACTACGTGATAGTCCGCGAGCTCCGGTTGAATAAGGGTGAGAACTACTCGCAGTCTAAGATTGATGAACTCCCTAAGAGATTGAACAGGCTGCGTTTTTTTGAACCGGTAGACCCTCCGCAGTTTTATGTAAATGGTAGCGGCGAAGGCGTGCTTTCTCTGAATGTCAAAGATAAACAGACAAATAACTTCGACGGCATCGTTGGTTATATACCGGGAACAAAAGATAATGAGAAGGGCTACCTGACGGGACTCGTGGATATTAGTATGAGAGATCTGTTTGGTACCGGCAGAGCAGCCGCTGTGAGATGGCAGCAGTTTGATAGGTATTCACAGGAACTGGAACTGAAATATCTCGAACCCTGGCTGTTTGGATATCCATTTAATATAAATGGTGATTTTTATCAGAGGAAACAGGATACTACTTATGTTCAGCGAAAACTTGAAGGGTCACTTGAATTTCTGGCTACGGAAAATATTTCTGCATCTGTGTTAGTCTCAACGGAACAGGTTATTCCCACACTGAAGAAAAATCCTGTATTTACTGTCTTTAATAGCAGTGCACTAACTACAGGTTTGAACCTCAAATTTGACAGCAGGGACGATCCGTATTCACCTACAGAAGGACTTTTATTTCTTACCTCATACTCATTCAGTCGTAAGAAAATATATGGCCCGAAAGAATTTATAACACCTGAAATTACTACTAACGTCAATCTGCAAAGGTTAACTTTAGATATTGGCGGCTTCTATCAGGTCTTCAATCGTCAGGTTATTGCCTTAAGTATTCACGGGAAAGAACTAAGAGGTTCTTTTTTTGAAGATAGTGATCTGTTCAGGCTTGGCGGAACTAATACTTTAAGAGGTTACCGTGAGAATCAATTTTTAGGATCCAGAATTGGATGGGGAAATCTGGAATATCGACTATTACTTACACGCCGTACATTTGCTTTCCTCTTTTTTGATGCCGGTTATTATTTTAGAAAACCTGAACCCGATAGGAATATTCTGAAGCAGGAAGGATTCAAGACAGGATACGGTATAGGACTGAATATTGAAACCGGAGTCGGAGTGCTTGGCGTTAGTTTTGCTCTGGCCGCAGGGGATGCATTTTCTGAAGGTAAAATTCATTTCGGCATAGTTAACGAGTTTTAAAAGAAAAAATATTAACAAGGAAGAGCATCATCATAAAAACTTATTCGGAGGAGTATGTGCTTTTTTTGAAGATATATAATCTCACAGAGGTAAATAGTTGAACCCGTTCTTGTTTCCTTCCTTAAATCTTTTGGTTAAAGATCTCCTACCACATCCCGTATAATAGTTAATGAGAGCTGCTCTGTGCATCTTGTACAAACAGCAGAATAGCCGCAGACAGCGGCACATCATCACGGAAAAAGGAATATTCTCGCGTTATTGTTAAATTTCTTCTAAAATTTAATTAATTAATTAATGAACATCCTTTTAAAAGTTAACGGACTATTCTCCCTGATGAGGATAGGGAATGTCTTAATTACATTCCTTTCGGTTATAGTTGCTGCAATAATCAGTACAGGGATAACTGAAATAGATAAAATGATCCTTCTTGGGGCGTCTGCAGCATCACTTACAGCAGCAGCGGGAAATGTAATAAATGATATCTGGGATTATA
>Ga0075277_1000012_pt1 | contig 12307 bp, 9 predicted proteins | sample SF_Rice_10C_0N_1_FD_69771 | JGI IMG/M metagenome (GOLD analysis project Ga0075277, IMG submission 69771) | Rice paddy soil microbial communities from Twitchell Island, California, USA - SF_Rice_10C_0N_101 | ecosystem: Environmental > Terrestrial > Soil > Paddy field/soil | place: USA: Twitchell... | reverse complement strand
TTCAGGTCTGATCAACAAATATATGTGGGATGACTCAACAGGTTTTTATTACCACGTCGATAAAAAAAATCATTCATTTAAATTTCTGACAAGGGATCTTAAACATAAAGAGATAATAGGACTGCTTGCTTTATGGGCTGAGGTCGCACCAAAAGAAAGAGCTGAAAGGCTGGTGAAGCACCTTATCAATCCCGACGAATTCTGGCGTAAATACGGAATTCCTACATTATCGGCAGACGATCAGTTTTATAGCCCATATGTTGACTACTGCTGCAAATGGAATGGTCCGGTCTGGCTGCTCTGGGATTATCTCATAATAGACGGGCTGAACCACTACGGGTATAAAAAAATTGCGGACGAACTGGCCGATAAGATGACTCTTGCTGTGGTTACACAATTAAAAAAGAATCATAATTACTGGGAATCTTATAGTCCGGATAATGATATTATGAACAGCCCTTCCAATTATATATGGGATTCGATAATGGCGAGGGTCTTAATTGACAAATACGGAAAATCGAAGTAAAGGATAAACGCATATTATGAAAAAAATATTAACCATATTTTTATTCTTATTTCTGCTTCTCAATTTGAATGGGCAAAGCAGTAAAAGCGGATTTATACCGGAATTCGAAATAAGAAGTAATAACATTCAGATAAATTTACCCGCCGAATCCCCGCAATACTTTGACAGAATCGGTCGAAAAGCTGCTCTGATGGGATTTGAGGATGGAACGTTCGAGATGTGGGTCTGGCCATGGAAACCGCTCAGAAATTTTAAGCTTCTATTTTTCCTTGGTTCATCAACTACTCCTATTCAGCCGGAAGATATAGTGAAGAAAATTTCGATTACCCCGGAAGCAGCTGAGATTACATTTTCCTACGAATCGTTCACAGTTAAAGAAATCATCATGGTTCCGGTAGAGGAAAAAGGCTCCATAATACTGCTAAAAGTAAACACAACAACGCCATTGAAAATAGTGCCTGGATTTCTGCCGGTTATGCAGCCGCAATGGCCTGCTGGAATCGGGGGACAATACAGCTATTGGGACGATGAGGTAAAAGGGTATATTATTTCAGAAGGCCGCCAAAGGGCATTATTCATATGCGGCTCACCGGTGGGAGAACAGATGTCCGCGCCCCCTGCACATATGTTCGCTGATAATCCTTTGCAATTTAAAATTGAAGTAAATCCTGATGAGGTTAGTGACTCGTTCATCCCGATAGTAATAGCTGGCGGAATAAATACAAAATTTGACGATGTTAAAAATCTTTATAATGATCTGTGGCAGAACGCTGAAAAATATTATCAGAAAAATTATAATTATTATAAGGCCCTTAAAGACTCCACTGTCAGCATTATCACCCCTGTAAGAAAATTAAATCTGGCTTACGAGTGGAGCAAAGCCGCATTGCATAATCTGATGGTTGAAAACCCGACCCTGGGCTATGGAATGGTTGCAGGATACGGTCTATCAGGTAACGGCGGACGCCCCGGTTTTGCATGGTTTTTCGGAGGTGACTGTTTCATTAATTCTTTATCATTTAACAGCTTTCAGGATTTTGAAACTGTGAGAGATGCCCTGAAATTTACTCAGAAATGGCAGAGACAGGATAACTTTCCGATCAGAAAGAAAAATTCTGATGAAGTGAATAAGGATATCGGTAAAATGGCTCACGAACTCTCGCAAAGCGACGGACTTGTAGACTGGTGGAATGATTACCACTACGGCTATAACCATGCGGATACCACACCGTGGTATCTTGTGGCTATTGGTGACTATTATCGCCAGAGCGGTGATATTGATTTCATAAATGCCAGCTGGGAATCAATTAAAAAGGCTTATAACTGGTGCCTTGAGAAGGATAGCGACGGCGACGGACTGATGGATCTTAAAGGTGCAGGACTGGGTGCGCTTGAGTTTGGAAAATACGTACATATCTATGCCGACTTTTATACGTCGGCCATATGGACAAAAGGGATTGAAGCAGTAATAAATATGGCAGAGGCTATGAAAGATGATGGATTGAAATCACAGGCTCAGGGACAACTGAAAAAAGCCCTGTCCGCTATGGAACAGAAGTTCTGGATGGGCGAAAAAGGGATGTATAGTTACGGGGCGACCGAAAAAGCTGAACAGGTCGATGAGAATACCCCGTGGCCTGCGACAGGTATGAAGTTCGAAGTATTAAACTACGATCACTCTGTTGAAAGTCTGAAAAAGATGAATTCTTCTGAACTTGTTACAGATTGGGGAGTAAGGAGTCTTTCAAATAAATCAGAACTTTATGACCCGGTTAATTACAATTATGGGGCCATCTGGCCATTTATATCGACGCTAATGGTAAGAGGACAATATAATTTTGATTTTAATCTTTCTGCCTATAGACTGATGCAGGCAAATGCAGAACATTTTTTTGACAATGGACCCGGACAGGTTGCAGAAGTTTTTTCAGGAACTTTAAATACAAAATTAGCAGAAGCATATCATGACCAGGGATTTTCAGCCTCAGGTTTTGCCGAACCATTTGTAAGAGGTCTCGTAGGACTTGACGTTGATGCACCTGACAAAATAATTTATTTTTCACCTCGTCTTCCTGCTGACTGGGATAGCCTTTATGCCGGTAATATAAAAGTCGGAAAAAATATTATCAACCTGAAGCTTTTAAGGACTGATGACAGGTTAAGTTTGCTTGCCACAAACAGCGGCAGCGACAAAGTCAAAATAGTCTTCACCCCGGCATTCGGTTTAGGGACAAAAGCCGCTGATGTTAAGATTAACGGCGACACTATTGATTTTACGTCTGAAAAAAGCGACCAGGCTTATGTTCTTAAAACTGATTTTTACCTTGAAAAAAATGTCCGTCTGGAAATCTTGTTGGATCCTGCACCTGAGTTGTATCTTCTTCCTCTTGAAACAAGTACAGGCGACGAAGATAATTCGCTTAAGGTTCTTTATCAGAAGCTGCAAGGAGACAACCTGACGACATATGTCGAAGGGCGGGGAGGAAAGGAATATTATATCGGGATCAGAAATCCTGATTTGATTGATAAGCTTACCGGCGGCGAATTGATGAATAACCGTATAAAAATAAGTTTTAATGCAGGAAGTAAAGACTTCGTAAAAAAGGATATCAATATTGTAATGAAGAAAAAATAAAATGACTAAACGGGTAACACTGAAAAATATTGCCGATACTCTGAACATCTCAATGATGACTGTTTCAAGGGCATTGAACAATAATCCGAATGTCGATGAGACAACGAGGAAAATGGTATTAACTAAAGCACGTGAACTGGGCTATTTCCCGAACCACATTGCTAAGAGTCTCGTTGTTGCGAAGACCCAGACAATAGGGGTGGTAGTTCCTGAGATAACTCACTCATTCTTTCCTGATGCTATTAAGGGAATTGAAGAGATTGTATACCAGGCGGGCTACAATATCATGCTGACCCATTCTGCTGAAAATACAAACAGGGAGATAGCTGCCATTGAAACACTGGCATCACGCAGGGTGGACGGTATCCTGGCTTCAGTAGCTGAATCCGATACTGAATATCAGATTTACAGGCAGGTAATCGATATGGGACTGCATGTGGTTTTCTTTGACCGGTGTGTTTATAACATCGGGGCGAGCTGTGTAAGCATAGATGATGAGGAAAGTGCATTCAAAATCACTGAACATATAATCAGGCATGGATACAAAAAGATCGCACATCTCCGGGGTCCGTTGTCGGTATCAATTGCAAAGGAAAGGTTAAACGGCTTCAGGAGAGCATTAAGGAAATATAAGATCAGTTATAGTGATAAACTTATTGTAGAATCGGGTTTCCATGAGGAGGGCGGCTTTGCCGCTATGCAAAGGCTTCTTGGATTGCCTAAAAAGGAGAGGCCCCGTGCTGTTGTAGCCGTTAATGATCCCGCCGCCTTCGGGGCTATGAAAGCTATAAAAGAAGCAGGATTAAGAATTCCAGAAGATATAGCCATCGTCGGATTTTCCGATGATATACGAGCAGAGCTTATGCCTGCTCCCCTGACAACCGTAAGACAGCCTGCTTACGAAGTTGGTAAAGCAGCTGCCCGGAAATTAATCGCGCACATTGAAAACAAAAAGGAATCTGTAGAGAATCTGACTATAAGAACAGAATTGGTAATAAGAAAATCCTGCGGATGTGAAATCCCCTCAAATGGAAAAAGTCAAAATTCTGAAGTCAAAACTTAAGGAGTTATAACAGTGAAAAAATTATATGTCTTATTATTCGCTCTGAGTACGGTTTTTTTTATGTACGGCCAGAAGCCCGGGCAAATCAATGATAAAGTCAGTGATTTAATCTGGAAGGGTATGCCGTCGCAGCTGTTAACCAATCAGGAGGTAAAGGAGGAAATAAATACAAAAGTCGAAATGCTGAAAAAATGGATGCAGGAAAATGACCTGGGAGGTATGTTATTTACACAGGTCAGGAATGTAAACTGGATAACAGCGGGAAGAGCCAATAACCAGATAGTCCTGAATAAAGATGTTGGAGGTGCTTCACTTCTGGTTATGGCTGACGGTGAAAAATATCTTATTGCCAATGGCAGCGAGGCTCCGAGGATGCTTGATGAAAGTCTGAAGGGGTTGGGTTATACTTTAAAGTTTTATCCCTGGTATGAAGCCAATCCCGTAAAGGATGTTCGCGGAGATCTTATAAAAGAAATATCAGGCGGAAAAAGAATCGGCAGCGATATCTCCTACCCGGAAACGGTATTGATGGATGAACAATTTCAGCCTCTGCGGTATCAGCTGCTTCCGACTGAAATAAAAAGGTACAAGTGGATCTGCGAACAAACGACAGAAGCCGTCGCAAATGTCTGCCGGAGATTGAGACCGGGAATGAGCGAGTTTGAAATCGAGGCCATGACGTCTGATGAAATTCGTTCAAGAGGAATTATGCCTACTGTATTACTGATAGGCGTTGATCAGAGAATTTATAAGTACCGTCATGCAATTCCCTTCGGAGATACCTTGAAAGAGTACGGTATGGTTAATGTCGTTGCTGAAAAATGGGGGATGCCGGTAGCGGTTACGAGGTTTGTTCATTTCGGTCCCCTGCCGGATGAACTTAAAAGTAAATTAGAGAGGACTGCAGTTGTAAATGCTCGGTATGAAGAAGCAACAAGGCCAGGAGTAAAGTGCTCTTCTATCTGGGAGGAAATGAAGAAATGGTATGCTGAAGCAGGATATGAAGGCGAATGGAAAAAGCATCACCAGGGAGGCGCGATCGGATATAACGATCGTGAATATGTTATTTATCCCGGAATTGATAAGGTAGTGCATATGAATCAGGCATTTGCGTGGAATCCAACAATTACCGGGGCAAAAGTTGAGGAAACTATACTGGTACGCCAGGACAGCATCGAGGTACTGACCCGCGCTCAGGACTGGCCGATGATAAATGTCGTACTTGACGGGAAAACATATCCGCAGCCGGGAATCCTCATTAAGGATCCGGCTACTGGAGAAATCATTAAACAGGAAGTTGAAACAATAAAACCTTAGTAGTTCTATGATCAGGGAATATTCCTCATACGGCTTAAAACATTTACTAATATCTAATGATAAGGTTGAGGCAGTCTTTCTTCCTCAGCTTGGCAGTAAAATGATCAGTTTGATTAATAAAAAATCCGGGACACAGTTTTTACTTGAGAACCAGGATAAGAATAAGATATACAGAAAAGCCTTTCACGGAGCTGATTATTCCCTTTATGATGCCAGCGGATTTGATGAGTGCTTCCCTACAATCGAAGCAGCTGAAATAATCATTGAACATATCGGGAACGGTAATAAAAAGCTTCAGTATCCGGATCACGGAGAATTATGGTCAAAGGAATGGGATTATGAACTTACTGATACTTCCATATTTTTTTATGCAGACGGTGTCAATGCTGGTTACAGCTTCAGGAAAATTATTACTCTTGAAGAGAACCGGGTAATCATCAATTACAGTCTGGTTAATAAATCCGCTTTCCCTCTATACTATATATGGTCCGGCCATCCGCTGCTGGCTATTGAGGAAGGAGACAGAATTATTATGCCTCCAGGTATACATAAATTGTTCCTCAACTGGACTTCGGATGATAATATAGGGGAATTTGGTCACTATATCCCCTGGTCCGGTGAGGCAGGTGAGGCTAATAGTTTTTATGATGTAAAATCCGCCGCTACAGGTATGGCACTAAAAGGTTTTACCGATTCTCTGCGGCATGGATTTGCCGGTCTATTCCGCTCACATAAAAACGAATCGGTTCTAATTTCCTTCGATTATAAAAAACTACCCTACCTGGGAGTTTGGCTTTGTTTCGGCGGCTGGCCTGCCGGCGCGGTAAAAAAACATTACACAGTTGCTCTGGAACCGACGACAGGAAGACCGGATTCTCTTAGTGAATCTGTTAAAAGAAATGAATGTTCTGTGCTCGATATAAATGAGGAAAGGAATTGGAAGATTGAATTCAGTTTATGGGAGGGATTACCGCAAATCTGATCTTAAAAAGGTATATAATATTCTTCATTAATTAAAGGTAAATCTATGCCTGAAAATGCTATCGGACTATCATTCGTAGACTGGCTTATTATTGCAGTCTATTTCGTATTCGTCATCGGTATTGGATTCTATCTAAAGAAATTCACAAAAAACGAAAATGATTTTTTCCTTGCCGGAAGAAGGAACAGTTCCTGGGTTGCCGGACTCGCTTTTCTCTCCGCGAACCTTGGTGCACTTGAATTAATGGGGATGACGGGGAATACGTTTAAGTACGGGATGTACGTTGCCCATTTTTATTGGATTGGAGCTATCCCGGCGATGCTTTTCCTTGGCATTTATATGATGCCTTTTTATTACAGCAGCAGAATTAAATCTGTTCCCGGGTATCTTAAACTTCGATTTGATGAGAAAACCAGGGTCCTGAACGGATTTGCCTTTGCTATTATGACGCTGCTTGTATCAGGAATAAATCTTTATGCAATGGCACTCGTGCTGCATACTTTTCTGGGATGGAACTGGGATATCAGTATGTGGATGGCAGCAATCACTGTTGCAGTGTATGTTACCATGAGCGGTTTGCTTTCGGCTATATTTACAGAGATTATTCAGTTCTTCCTGATCTGGTTCGGACTATTCCTCGTTTCAATACTTGGTATAGTTGAGATAGGAAGTGTTCACGAAATATTCGCACGTGTACCCGAATCATTTAGTCATCTGTGGTCAAATTCGGCTAATCCGACAGCAAATGGTATGATGGTGTCCTGGGGCGGGATCGTACTGGGTCTTGGATTTGTTCTCTCCTTCGGTTACTGGACTACAGATTTCCTTGTGGTACAGCGGGCGTTTTCAGCTAAAGATCTGCGGGCAGCCCGTATGACGCCTATACTAGCATCATTTTTCAAAATGATGATTCCTTTCATAGTGATATTAGCCGGACTTATTGCGATAGTTCTTGCCAATGATCCGAATAGCGGGTTTGCATTGATTAAGGACGGTGGACAGGTAAATTATGATTCGGCGCTCCCTCTCCTTATAGCGAGATATTATCCATCCGGCTTGACAGGACTGGGTGTTACAGCACTACTCGCAGGCTTTATGGCAGGTCAGGCAGGTAATATCAGTGCCTTCAATACAGTATGGACTTATGATATCTATAAATCAGTATTAAATAGAAATGCCTCCGATAGTCATCTTTTGTGGATGGGAAGAGCTGCAACGGTTGCAGGTGTAGCTATAAGTCTTGTTACAGCATACTGGGCAAAAAGTTTTCCAAGTATAATGGATTATATGCAGGCAATATTCTCCTGGGTTAATGCACCGCTGTTTGCAACAATGCTGCTTGGGATGTTTATAGTATGGATCACGCCTAATGGTGCTTTCTGGGGACTGGTTGCAGGGATGGGTTCATCCTTTACTCTCTATCTTGCGGTTAAATACGACTGGATTAACCAGAGCATTATTACTATGTCAGATACTTCCAGCGTAATGGCTGCAAACTTCTGGCGGGCATGGTGGGCATGGATTATTTGTTTCGCAGTCACAATAATTATAAGCATTTTTACCAAAAAGAAACCGAAAGAAGAACTTGTTGGTCTTGTTAAAGGATTAACAAAAGAAACGGTTGCAAAGGATGCCGCGGTTTACAAGAAACCTGAATTCTATGCCATTATATCATTTATAGTTTTAATAATACTGAACTTAATTTACTGGTAGAAGGAGTTTAAAATGAAACCTATCTGGTATTTTGTCGGCTTGATATTAACAATAATGGGCGGGATCATTTTGATTTCAGGTATATATAACCTGTTATATCCGCCGGAAAGTAAAATAGTACTGGCAGAAAAGCATCCTGACATCTGGTGGGGAGCTATAATGCTTACAGCCGGAATTATATATGTAATCAGGAACAGGAAGATTACCATTGAATAAAAATGAGGTCATTATGAATTCAGAAATGGGGAAAGTAAAAGCGGGATTTGAGGACCTTTATGGAAGGGACCCGCTGATCATCCGGTCTCCTGGAAGAGTAAATCTTATAGGAGAACATACGGATTATAACAATGGATTCGTACTTCCCGCAGCAATTGATAAGTCAATTTATATAGCTCTGAAGGCCCGCACTGATGATTTGTGTCGGCTTTATGCAGCAGACCTGGGGGAAAAGTATGAATTTGAGAAAGTAAATCTTACCCGGTCCGGTATCGTGTGGGCAAATTATCTAATAGGAGTACTGGATCAGTTTAAAAAATCAGGAAAAAATACAGGGGGATTTGACTGCGTGTTTGGCGGCGATATTCCTATTGGAGCAGGGTTATCTTCATCTGCCGCAATAGAAGCAGGGCTTGCATTTGGATTGAATAGGCTGTTCGACCTTGAGATACCCGGAATTGAACTTGTAAAACTTTCGCAAAGAGCGGAGAATGAATTTGTCGGAGTTCAATGCGGAATAATGGATCAGTTCATAAATATATTCGGAAAAGAAAATAAGGTGCTTAAACTCGATTGCCGTTCCCTGGATTATGAATATTTCCCTTTTGAAAACAAAGGTTTGAAGATCGTTTTGTGTGATACGCAGGTTAAACATTCTCTTGCAGAATCAGAATATAATCTGAGGAGAAAGCAGTGTGAAGAAGGTGCAGCGAAGCTCAGCCGGTTCGATCCCTCCGTAAGCAGTCTGCGTGATGTAACCCTTGATTTTCTCTACGGGCACGAAGATGATCTTGACCCGGTTACATTTAAGAGATGCGCATATGTAATACGGGAAAATGAAAGAGTTAGGTTAGCGTGTGCTGAATTGAATCGTAACAATTTTATGGCATTCGGGGAATTAATGTATCAATCCCATGAAGGACTTAAGAACGAGTATGAAGTGAGCTGTGGTGAACTTGATCTGCTGGTTGATATAACTTCGGAGATGGAAGGGGTGCTAGGTTCCAGGATGATGGGAGGGGGGTTCGGGGGCTGCACTATAAACATCATAAATGAAGAATACGTTGAAGACTTTAAACAAATCGTATCTGACAAATACAATAAAAAATTCAAAAAGAGGCTGGAATTCTATGTCAGCAAAATATCGAAAGGGACCTGCATAGCAGAGGAATAACAACAATATGGTCGATATGAATAGCCGAAACTTGACTTCATTTTGATTCCGGTTTTGGATCTCTTCGGGTCTTAAGGTGACATGTGTCTGATTTTTTGCCGGGGTCTTGACATAATAGGTTAAAAAGACTAATTTCTGGTTAAACGTTTAACCAGTTATAAATGAAACCTACAATTAAAGACATTGCAGAAAAAGCAGGTGTTTCTATTGCCACCGTTTCATACGTAATTAATAATACGAAACCTATCTCGCCCGAGACAAAAGAACGGGTGAACAAAACTATCAAATCATTACGATATCAGCCGTCAAAATCAGCAAGAAGTCTTGTTACCGGGAAAACAGGTAACATAGGATTTGTGCTGACAGATGACCATTTCCTTAGGACAGAACCTTTTTATACAAAAATATTTCTGGGGACAGAATTTGAAGCAAGGATTGAAGGTTATTATATCCTGCTCACATCGATTAAAAAAGATTTCGATAAAAAAGATATCCTGCCCCGGTTTGTAATGAATAAAAGTGTTGACGGTATAATTATAGCAGGAAAGATACCGCACAACCTGATAGACAGGTTATCATCATATAAAATCCCAACGGTCTTTGTCGATTATATTCCTCCTCATAACGGATATCCCCTGGTTCTTATCGATAATATTGAAGGAGGATTACTCGCGACCAATCATTTGATTGAACTTGGCCATAAACACATTGCATTTGTTTCCAGCGATATTGAACATCCCAGTTTTGCAGACAGGTTAAATGGGTATAAACAGGCTCTTGAACATGCCGGAATAGCCGTGGAATCTAATCTTGTATATACTAAGTCCGAATATGAGGGCAGACAGGCTGGTATAGACCTGGCCAGCCAATTATTCAGTAAGAATAAAAATGTTACAGCTGTATTCGCAGGTAATGATGCGCTTGCCATAGGAGTAATGCATTACCTGAGATCGAATGGTTATAAGATACCTGATGATGTTTCAGTTATAGGATTTGACGGAATAGAAGCAGACCTATTACTCGATCCTCCGCTATCAACTGTCAGCGTTCCTAAAATCGAGTTAGGAATTGAAGCACTTAAATTATTAGCTAATACCTTAAAAAATAAAAAGTCTTTACCTAAAAAAGTAGTAGTTCCTGTCGAGTTAACTATCAGAAAATCTACTTCATCCTGCAAATATAAATGAGATTATATGCTGGCTGCACTATTTAAAGGCAATCAAGAAATAGTCGTAAGTGATTATCCGCTCCCCATGCTGCAGAAAGACGAGCTGCTGATTAAGGTGGCCTGTTGCGGTGTCTGCGGTACTGACAGGCATATCTTTGAAGGTAAGGCTCCTTCAAGTATACCGGTCATTCTGGGTCATGAATTCAGCGGAATAATTGCTGATAATGGAAATAAGGATAGTATGTTCACAATAGGAAAAAAAGCAGCAATAAACCCTAACATCCACTGCGGGTATTGTGATTACTGTAAAAGAGGAATGATAAACCACTGTGTGAATCTACAGGCTCTCGGGGTTACCTCAAACGGCGGGTTTGCTGAGTATGCTATTGTCCCGAAAACCCAGGCGTATCTGCTCCCGGACGATTTCGATCTTTCCCTCGCATCTTTTGCCGAACCGCTTTCATGCTGTTTAAGAGGAATCCAGCATGCAAATATCAAAAATGGAAATAAAGTAATTATTATCGGAGGCGGATCTATAGGATTGCTTATGATGCAGCTTGCAAAAAATGCGGGAGCTGCAAATGTTACAATTGTTGAACCTGATCCTCAAAAACAGAATACTGCAAAAGAACTTGGGGCCGACTACACTTACAGTCCTTCCGATCCTGACCTTGATAATAAAATAAAAGATACTCTCCCATCTCTGACCGACGTTATTATCGAGTGTGTCGGGAAGAGTGAAACAGTTCAGCTTGCCATTCAGCTGGCTGGTAAAGGGACTAAAATAGTGATCTTCGGACTTGCCCCGTCGGACCACCAGGTTACTTTCAACCTGCAGTATTTATTTAAGAATGAACTCATGATTTTTAATTCCTACCTTAATCCGTTTACCTTCGCTCCCGCAATTGATCTGCTGGTAACCGGAAAAGTTAACGTCCGGAAACTTATTTCCGAGAGAATAACATTAAGCAACATTAACAGCATTTTTCTTAACAGTTCGAAAAGCAGTATTAAACAACAAATAATTAATAATTAATTTACCGGAGGTGTTATGTGTGGTTGGAGTACGGTTACAAAATGGTGGATGGCTATTTTTTCCATCATAATTTTTCAAATGGGCATATTTGCTCAAAGTGAAATTAACGGGATAGGCGGTTTTGAACAGACGCTGCCATCATACTGGAACATGGCCACAGAGCCATCAGGGGCAACTTTAACATGGGCTACGGATGAGTACCGGTCGATGGGAAAATCACTTAAGATCGAGAAATCTGCAACTGCAGATTCAGCAATGTGGGAATCAGACAATATGGTTGACCTCTGGTCGGAGCGGCATTTTGCAAATGTCGATATAAACCTTGGAATGTATTATATGACTTCCGGCGTCAATACAAACCCAGCTAATAATGACGAGAAGTGGTATGTATCCTATACATTCTACCGTGAGGATGGAAGTGTTATAGGGATGAAAAAGTTCGAGCTGGATCAGAGTACAGCCAGCACAAGCGGCTGG
>Ga0075277_1000011_pt1 | contig 12509 bp, 10 predicted proteins | sample SF_Rice_10C_0N_1_FD_69771 | JGI IMG/M metagenome (GOLD analysis project Ga0075277, IMG submission 69771) | Rice paddy soil microbial communities from Twitchell Island, California, USA - SF_Rice_10C_0N_101 | ecosystem: Environmental > Terrestrial > Soil > Paddy field/soil | place: USA: Twitchell... | reverse complement strand
AGGAGCGAAAGTGCTATGCCTGCTCCGAATACCGAGAGATACGGTGTGGAGAAATTATCTTTTTCATCTCCAATTTTTGGAACGGAAGCGTATTTAAGATAAGCCGCATCCATTCCATAAATAAAAAAAATATTGAAGATCATTATGAAAGAATAAAAGTTGGTATAAATACCGAATTCGGCTTCAGAGAAGACATGGGTATAAAAAGGGACTAGAAGAAAGGTAAGGAACCGGCCTACCATGGTGCTTATACCATAGATGGCAGTATCCTTTGTCAGTTCTTTAAGTTTATCGAAAATCATCAGGGGTCATCTCATCTTTATATTAAGTGAGATATCAAGAGCTTTAACACTGTGAGTAAGAGCGCCTGCCGAAATGTAATCAACTCCTGTTTCAGCAATTTCTCTGACGGTATCGAGGTTTACCATTCCTGAAGCTTCCATCTTGCATTTTCCGTTAATGATCTTCACAGCTTCTCTCATTGTTTCTGTCTTAAAATTATCCAGCATTATTACATCAACTTTACTGTTCAAAGCCTCCTTTACCTCTTCAAGATTTTTCGTCTCGACTTCAATTTTTAGCCCCCTTTCATTTTTATTTCTCCACTCCCTGCACGCTTTTACAGCATTAGTAATTGATCCGGCAACTTCAATATGGTTGTCCTTGATCAGGAACATATCATACAGCCCCATCCTGTGATTTTCCGCTCCGCTCAGCCTAACTGCAAGCTTGTCAATTTCCCTTAAACCGGGAGCTGTCTTTCTTGTATCTATGAGTTTGGCATTAGTATGGCTGATCCTTTCATTAAACTGATGAGCCAAAGAAGCTATCCCGCTCATTCTTTGGAAAAAATTCAATGCGGTTCTTTCTACTGTAAGTATTGACCTTGCATTCCCCTCTACCACGGCACAGATTGTTCCGGGTAAAACTTTATCACCATCGGAATAATATTTAGTAAAGATCACTTCCGGATCAAATTCCTTAAAAGAGGCTTCAACTATTTCAAATCCCGCAAGTACTCCTTCCTGTTTAACAAGGAATTCTGCAGATGCAGATTTATCTTCAGGTATTGTAGCCAGGGTTGTTATATCCCCTGTTTTTATATCCTCTTCAAGTGCGCGTTTAATTATTTCTTTTATGGCTTCAGTCATCATGCCATCTCAAAATATTGTTTCACTGCTTGCATAAAGAATTCCGGAGGCCTGACTGGCTTTCTTGTTTCCTTATTGATGAACACCAGGACAATATATCCCTCCACAATAATAATATCCCTGTCCTTGCTTCTGATGGTATGATCAATGTGTACCTTCAATTCGGGAAGGTTTTCAACTCTTGTTTCAACCTCAAGCAGCTCATCATAAAAGGCCGGGTTTTTGAACTTTAAAACAGCTTCACGGACAGGCATCTGGTAACCGCTATTTTCTATTACGCTGTAAGGAAGTCCATGCTCACGCATCATCTCTGTTCGGCCTACCTCAAAGTATTCAAAATATTTGCCATTATACACATACTTCATCTGGTCGGTATCTGCATAACGGACACGTATATTTGTTTTGTGTATCAGCATTTTACATCAGAAATTTATGAAGCAAAGTTATAAAAAAGAAAGGTGTTATGGAATTTTGGGAACTCATATTTCATCCGCCTTAGTTGAACTTAATAATCCCAAAATATGCATTGAACCGTCCTTGAACCGTCCTTCCTACTGCCTAACAACGGGACAACTCCCACCCTTCCCCGGCTCATCTGCAAACCTGAACCACTACCTGCGCTTATTTTAAATTGAACCCTTTACCTGGTTTTGCTTTACAATGAATAAGTTGATAAGGAGATAAATGTCCAAAAAACAGTACCCGGACATTACTATAATGAAAAAGTAGTGTGAATAATGAAGCGAAGTAAAAAAGGAAAACAGGAACTGATTTACTACTCGGTGTAAGCACCCATCTTCCCGAATTTATCAAGCCTGTTCTGTATCAGCTTATCTGGTTTTAGTTTAATTAGTGCAGCAAGTTCTTCTTTCAGAATGCCTTTCAGCGTAACAGCAATTGCCTGGTGATCTGTATGTGCCCCGCCGGTAGGCTCAGGAATAATTCTGTCTATTATTTTCTGTTCCAGGAGATCAGGTGCAGTTAACTTAAGCGCTTCTGCTGCCTGCTCCTTATAATCCCAGCTTCTCCAGAGAATGCTGGAACAGGATTCAGGTGAAATAACCGAATACCAGCAATTTTCAAGCATAAGTATCCTGTCGCCAACTCCTATACCGAGAGCACCTCCGCTTGCACCTTCCCCGATTATGACGACAATAATCGGAACAGTAAGCCGGCTCATCTGGAAAAGGTTCCTTGCTATAGCTTCCGCCTGCCCTCTTTCTTCAGCTTCTATTCCTGGATAGGCCCCGGGAGTATCAATCATTGTTATGACAGGTTTATTAAACTTTTCGGCAAGCTTCATAAGGCGCATGGCCTTACGGTAGCCTTCAGGATTAGGCATTCCGAAGTTTCTGTATAGATTTGATTTAGTATCCCGCCCTTTTTGATGGCCGATTATCATCACCTTAAATTCATCCAGTTCTGCAAGGCCGCCAACGATGGCTTTATCGTCCTTATAATTCCGGTCGCCATGAAGTTCGATAAAATTATTCGTCATACCGTAAATATAATCGAGGGTAAAAGGCCTGTCGGGATGTCTTGCAAGCTGAACTCTCTGCCACCGGGTAAGATCCTTGTAAATGCCTTCTTTCAATTGTCTAACCTTATCTTCAAGTTTAACAATCTCCTTTGCAATATCCATCTTGTCGGAATACTTCTTCATCTCCTCAAGGCGTGACTCAAGCTCATGTATCGGTTTTTCAAAATCTAATATTGTCTTAGCCATGTCAGGAACGTCTTGTCAGCATTTTGTTTAATGATTTAGCCAGAATTTCGAGATCAAACCAGATATTCTGATTTTTTGCGTAAAGAATATCAAGTTTTTCCTCATCTTTTTTCTCAACATTTTCGATATACCACAATCCTGTCAGTCCTTTTTTCCCCAGATAGAGATCTTTGTATCCGGATGGATTTTTGGGTCCGACAAAACTCATTCTCCCCGACAGAACAGAGGGAACTTTCAGGATAAACTGACTAAAATCAGAATTGCGGGAACTAAGTTTCGCGGTCAAATATATGAAAGGATAGACTAAAAACAAAACAAACATGGCAAGCAAATAATCGAACAGAGCTTTGAAAAACTTCATTACCGGATTAGTAATATTATATTTTATTCCGATAAGTGGAAGTTCATCAAGAACAGAAACAGAGGCTTTTCCAATAAGAAAATCAAGGTTATTCCCGATAATTTTAAATTCGGTATTTTCATTCTGACTGTCTGAGACAACAGACATCATTTGAGAGTACGAAAGTTCCTGCGGTGAAAAAATTACCTCATCAATTTCTTTTTCGCGGATAACTTTAATGATATTTTCTATACTTCCGACCACCTCCCACTCACCTAATTTCTTACCGATGTCTTTCGGCGTCCGGCTGATTAAACCAGCGATTGTATGGTAATCAGTCTGTTTCGATTTTAAAGTATCAGCAATTTTAACTGCCGCTTCATTTATCCCGACAATCAGTGTTCTCCTTCTAAGATATAAATCTCTTTTAATGCCTATTTTAAATCCTAGTTTCAGAATTACTCTCCACAGTACAAGCATCACGAACAGCAGTACGTATGTGATAATAACTATGGCCCTGCTGTATGCAAAATCCTTGAAGAAAAATGTAAGCGAGGAGACTATGAAAAAACTGGTAAAGCTGGCGGCTAATGTCTTTAAAATGGATAAACTTTCCCGTCTATATACACCGTAAACCGAGGCAACTAATATGTATGAAAGAGCAGGGATCGTGAAGACAATAGGAAAACTAAATTGAGGGAAGCCTCTCCAGGTTCTGATAGACTGATAAATCGATTCTGATATTATAAGTGAGAGGTTAAAGAAAATGAAATCCAGAATGATAGCAAGAAAAATTAATTTCCTCTTACCTAAAAACGATAATATTTTTCTTATACCGATTGCCGTACGAAGTATAAACTGAACCAGCAATGAACTTGACAAATGCTTCTTAACAAACAGATGCATTGCATCGTAGAAAAATTTTGTCTCATCAAGACTACTTCGTCTGGTGCTTTCTCCCTTATAATGAATAATCTGAGTTTCATGAACATAATAAACCTGATAACCTGCCTGCTGTATGCGGTAGCATAGATCCAGGTCCTCGCCGTACATAAAGTAATCTTCATCAAATCCCCCGGTATTTTCATAGACTTCTTTTCTCATCATCATAAATGAACCTGAAATAGCATCGACTTCATAGGACTCATTTTCATCTTTATAGGTAAGGTTATACCTTGCGAACAATCCTGAATTGGGAAACAGGCTGCTTAATCCTGTTACCTTGCAGAAGGATGTCCATGGACCCGGGAAACTCCTTCTGCAGGCAAGCTGAAGTGTTCCGTCAGGATTCAATATTTTGCATCCGGCCAGACCAACAGAGGGATGAGTTTCGAAAAAAGAAATCATTTTTGTGAAAGTATCTTCGCTGACGATTGCATCAGGATTGATAAGAAGAATGAATTTCCCTTCAGCAATTTTTAACCCCTGGTTATTTGCTTTGCCGAAACCCAGGTTTTCATTATTAGAGATAAGTTTGACTTCAGGAAATTTATCGGAAATAAAATCAACGCTTCCGTCGGATGATGCATTATCAACGATTATTATTTCATAACTGAGGCTGCCGGCGGCTTTGTGGATGGAATGGATAAGATTTTGTAAGAATTCTTTTACGTTATAATTAACAGTGATAATGGAGAGATCCAATTCAAGCCTCTTTAAAGAATACCAAGGGCACTTCTTATTCGAAGTTTCCAGACCATAACTACAGCTTCTCTTACAATCTTCTTAGACATCTTAGATGTACCTTTAACACGGTCGACGAATATGATAGGTATTTCCCCCACCTTAAATCCTTTTTTCCAGGCTTTGAATGTCATCTCAATCTGGAAAGCATATCCGTTGGATTTTATCTTGTCAAGATTTATCAATTCAAGTACACTTTTCCTGAAACATTTGAATCCTCCGGTAGCATCCTGAATAGGCATCCCGGTAATAAACCTCGTATACTTATTTGCAAAGTAGCTTAATAAAAGTCTCCTCATCGGCCAGTTTATTACGTTGACTCCCCTGACGTACCTGCTGCCGAGAACAAGGTCATATTTTTTAATAGCTTCAAGAAAATTTCTGATTTCTTTCGGGTCGTGAGAAAAATCCGCATCCATTTCAAAGACATAATCGTAATCGTGCTGTAGTGCATATTTGAAGCCGGCAATGTAAGCAGTACCGAGTCCGAGTTTTCTGCTGCGGCGGATCAATTTAACTCTAAGCTCCTGCTTTGACAGCCCTTCAATATAGTCCCCGGTACCGTCAGGAGAATTATCATCTATAACGAGAATGTCAAGATCAGTATAACTACCCAGGAGGATAGGGATAAGTCTACTTATATTATCCATTTCATTATATGTCGGTATAATTACAAGAGTTTTTTCTTGCATATCTCTGTTAAATGAATATTGGAAGGGAATTTATTAATTTCATAGACCTAATTATAATGCCCCTTTCCAAAAAGTACAACAAAAATAGTACGGAAAATGATTTTAAAATCCATACGAAGCGACATATTCTCTATATAAAAGAGGTCATACCGTAATTTAACCTTCACATCTTCTATATTTTCATCATATTTGTGCTTAACCTGAGCCCATCCGGTAATACCAGGGCGGACTTTAAGCCGTCTTTTATAATACGGAATTTCTTCAGCCAGCTTTTCAACAAAGAAAGGTCTTTCAGGTCGGGGGCCGACCATACTCATTTCACCCTTAAGGACATTTATCATCTGGGGAATCTCATCAATGCGAAGCTTTCTGAGTATTTTGCCAGCCCTTGTAATACGGGGGTCATCTTTCATGGACCAAACCGGTCCTGTTCTTTCTTCAGCATCAACAAACATTGAGCGGAATTTGATCATTTTGAAAAGTTCACCATTCATACCGCATCTTTCCTGGGTAAAGAAAACGGGGCCTTTACTATCAAGCTTTATGGCAATAGCCGCCAATATTACCACAGGAAAAGAAACCGTGAGAATGATGAAAGATATCAGAACATCAAGAATCCTTTTCAATCTTTTTTCCCATTCCGGCATCAGCTGAGGCATAATGTCGATAAGAGGGATACCATAGATCTGGGAAGTCCTGGCCTGGCCGCTGAGGATTTCATAAAGATCAGGGACGATTTTTAGTCCCACATTTTTAGGTTCACACCTGCCGATTATTTCAATAAGGACATCATTATTTTCCCGCTCAAGAGCTATAATTACCTCCCGCACATTACGTTCATCGATTAATTTCTCAATATTTTTTATTGAATCAATTACAGTAATACCGTTCTCCTGTTTCCCTACATTTTCCGCTTTAACGGCAACGTATCCAATGGCATCAAGTCCCAGAGCTTTATGCTCTTCAAGTTGTTTACCGACTTCAACAGCTTTCTTATTATACCCGATTATCACTGCATTCTTTCTACCGATGCCTTTTATAAGCAGATTCCGCTGAACGCTCCTTATGATTAGCCTGCCTCCGCCAACCAGGAAGAGGAATAGTCCCCAATAAATAAAAATAAGTATCCTGTTAGCCGAAGCGACACCATGCAGGTAATCGTCAACAAAGATTACAATAAACAGAATAAATATGCCGAAAAAAGAAGCCTTAAAAAGAGTTGAAATTTCGTCAAAGCGGGAGGCTGCAAACCAGGTGCGGTACATCCCAATGAAAGTAAATATGATTACCCAGTAGAAATAAATTATAAGCAAAGGGATAAAAAATTCCGGCGTTACCAGCAGCCTGAACCACCCCGACTCCACCCTCAGCTTAAAGAAAATAATAAACGCCAGGTTAATAGTAAAAAAATCTGTAAGAAGAACAATTATTTTTTCGAATGTTTTGGTCAAAGTAGAGTTACCATTTATTTGATTTAGGCAAAATAAAACCTATGAGAAATCCTAATCCCCAGAAAAAATGCATAAGAAAAATTAGAATTGGTATAAAGAAAAGAAATCCGAATTGATCAGACTTAAGATATTTAAAAGAAGTAACTAAACTAATAAGAACATGAATACATACAATAAAGATTAATATTTTAAGACTGACAATGCTGATTGGGAGGAGAGCGGCAAGACCAAGGATTACAAGAACAAAGATGCTCGGAATCAAATGAACAAACTTCAAAGCATCAGGATGTTTCTTTACAACATTCACCCTGAGAATCCCATACCGGAATAATTGTTTTAGAAAACCAATAATTTGGGTCCTGGGATAATAATAAGTCTTTATTTGAGGTGAATAAAAAATTTTGTATCCTTTTTGTCTGATTCGCCAGTTTATTTCAGCATCTTCAGAAATTGAAAATTTCTCCTCAAAATATCCAATTTCTTCAAAAATTTCTTTTTTATAAGCCGCATAAACTACAGTATCAACAAACTGTTCTTTTTTACTCCATCTATAAGATGCACTGCTGATTCCAAAAGGGAGTCCCATAACTATTCCGATTAACTTCTGCCTGAACGTCTTCCCTTCATTTATTTGTGTCCCGCCGGATACTTTAATATTTCTTTCCGTTAAGAATTTATTATTTAAACTGATAAATTCGGGATCTATTCTCGTATGTGCACCGAGTATTACAACAACTTCACCCGTAGCATTCTTGATTCCAATATTTAGTGCTCTCGGTGTAACTTTTTCAGAATTATGAAAAATCTTTAATCCTGAGATTTTTTTTAAATAATCCGATAAAATTTCAGGAGTCTTGTCTGTGGAACCACCATCTACAACAATTATTTCAATAAGGGAAGTATCATAGGATTGATTTAGAATCGAATCAATACAATTCCCAATGTATTTTTCCTCATTCAGACAGGGGATAACGATAGAAAATTTTAGCTGCATTTGTTCCATAAATGATCTTTTTGCAGGCTAAAAATACGATAATTTCGGCTAAATAATTATGGTATAAGTGAATTGATTATTAAAGAATCAGCAAAGATTTTTATAAAGTTCCAGGAGGTTTTTACTCTCATTTTGCCAATTGTATTTTCGAAGGACGGCATTTCTTCCATTTTCCCCGTAGTGCTCAGGATCATTTTTCAACTTCACTATTTGTTCAGCAAAACTTTTCGGGTCGTTTGACTTAAAAACCATTCCACACCCCGTTTCTTCAACAATCCTTTTTAATGGTTCAGCATCTGAAACAAGTACAGGTTTACACAGAGACATATATTCAAAAAGTTTATGCGGAATCGTAGTGTTAATAAATTCATTACCTGGCTGGGGAATCAAACAGACGGATGCGACAGATAGGTATGAGTTGATTTTATCATGTCCTACCCATGACAGAAATCTCACAAACTCATTAACATTATTCTCTCCGGCTAAATGATGAAGAGGTTCTACTGAAGGGCCGTCTCCAAGTATAATTAGTAAAACATCGGGTACATGATCTTTAATATAATTTAGCGAGAGCACGGGTGTATCCAGACCACGTTCCGGACTTACTCTTCCTGAATAGATTATCACAAACTTATTTTTATATTTCTTAACTACATCTTCATCAATCTTCGCCTTAGCAAAAGTTCCAATATCTACAGTATTTGAAACAATAGTGATTTTTTCAGGAGCAACCCCTTTCTTCACTAATCTTTGCCTGTTTTCGATAACAACAGTAATAATTTTATCCGAATATTTAATACAGAACCTGTCTAAAATCCTGGCCAATTTATAGTTCTTAAAAATTAAATTTACCAGACCCTTTTTTTGAAATACTTTTAGGGCTTCAGGGTAATTTTCGTGCATATCATAAATCACGGGAATTCCAAAAAAGAATTTCATTAAAAGAGCGAGCGGGACCATAGGCAGGTCGTGAGCGTGAATAAAATCAGGTTTTTGTTTGACAATCAGTCCAATTATTTTGAAAAAAAATCTTGGGTTAAAGAAGATGGGAAAGTTGATAATTTTGTTCAGATATTGCCTCGAGAAAGGAGCACTAAGTCTTTCTATTTTGCAATATTGAAAATCGATATCTGCGCCTCTCTTGAATTTATTGCAGATAACCGTAACATTATATCCTGCCTCATTCAATGTTTTAATCTCTTTTTCCAGTCTGATATCAGGAGGGAATAAAGTTTGGGAAAGCATTAATATTTTTTTCATTGCCATATTAATTTACTGGTCAAACTCATTCTCGGGATATTCAAACAACAATTTCATATAGAAAAAAGCCTGTGAAAATCTGGCGGAAAAAAAATAAACCGGAATCCTGAGGAATAATCCCATATAATGGAAAAAGAGTAAAAATGAAAATTCAATACCTCTATAATGTTTCTGGTACTTCTTTATCTTTGCGATATTCTGCTGTTTAAATTTGAACCATTGATTCTTATCCACTGTAGCTCCTCCCACATGATAGACACGGGTACCGGGGTAATAGAATACTTTACCGCCCATCGCCTTAAATCTATAGCAAAGATCACTTTCCTCACCAAAGAAGAAAAAACGTGAATCAAAACCGCCAAGTTTTTTTACCGCAGCACCGGAACAGAACATAAACGCTCCTTTAATTAAATCAACCTCAATGGGACGACTAATGGTTTCATAATTGTAGTGAAACCGGTTAAATAATCTACTCCGAGGTAATAGCTTATACAGAAAACAACTTTCTCCAAACGAATTTGCAAGCGTGTCGAAATCAGCAACCGAAATCTGATCGGAACCATCCTTATTCATTAATTTACATCCAATAAATACATCGTTACTGATGCTTTCAGCAAAATCAAATAATTCACGGAGGCTGTTTTCGATAAAATAAGTATCATTATTTAAAAAAAGGATAAATTTACCGGCAGCGTATTCCAAACCGATATTATTAGCTTTAGCAAAACCAAGGTTCTCTTTATTTTGAATCAATCGAACATCAGGATATTCCAATAATACTTGCTCAAGATTGCCCTCGTTGGATGCGTTATCAACTACAATAATTTCATATTCCAGACCTTCAGTATAAGCAGCAATAGATTGCAGACATTGTGCTAATAACTGAGAGCCATTGTAATTAATTATAATAATGGAAATACTTATATCCTTAATAATGCCAGTCCCCATTTCTCTCTGTGTATAAGTTTGAAAATCATCATTATTTCATCATCCTCAAAGTATTTTAATTTTAAGGAAATAAATATAATTATGATTAGAGCAGATATAAAATAAAAAGGCCAGGACAAATAATTCAGACCATATAACAAAACCGAAACTACAGCACACCAAATAACTGTTTTAAAATTAAAGAAATTAAAATTTAATCCTTCTTTAGTTACAATAATAGATAAAATGAAAGTACCCGCTGCAATAGCAATTAACTTTGCAAGCCCTGCTCCAGTATATGAATACAGGGGGATCAGGATCAGATTTAAGATCAGATTTAGAATCATAATAGCAGAGACATATATGATTATTTTCTTTTGCCTGTTATAGGCTGTCATCAAATTTATTGTATGGAAATTATAAAATAAGAATATTTGAGTGACCAGAAGAAATATCATTGGTAAATAGGCCTCAGAATATTTCGGTCCGAATATAAGGGTAATAATAATTTTCGCTTTGAGGCTAAAGAGAATCGTAATGACAAAAGCAGAAAAAAACAGCAGTTTGTAAATGAATTTATTTATTTTGATGTTTTGTTTTTCATTAGAGGTTACGTTCTTAACCAGCGTTGGAAAAATTGTGGAGGCAATTGCTGAAGGTATAATCATTAAAGGAAGGGTCAGTCTTAGTGCCACCGAATAAATACCGGTTGCAAACTCAGAATCCATATATTTAAGAATCAGCAAATCAACCTGCTGAAAGATTGAAAGTATGATTACGTAGGTTATTAGAGGACCGGATTCTTTTATAAGCCATTTCCAGTTGGCCAATGAAAAGTGAAATCTGTAATTATAATTTTTGTGCAATTTATTGAGGACAAAAAAGAATCCCGGAATATTTGAAATGACATATGCAGTGACTACATAATATATGCTTGCCTGAAAAAAAGGTGTAAATAAAATAAGGAGTAGAAATACAAAATTGTCAAGCATTATTCCAATCATCGAAACGTATGAAGAAAGGGATATTTTAAACGGGATATCTAATAGATCTCTAAAATTTTGAAACTTAGCAGAGAACAGAATATTCAAGAATAGTATATCGGCAAGAACGATTTCCAAAGTGGTTAAGGCAAGGAGCCAGCCTGCAACATTAAAAATAACTAATACTATAAGAAATAATATCAGACGGAGTGAAACAGCAGTATTCAGGAAAACAAAATTTCCTTCTTTCCTGGAACTTTCCCTGAATGTTATTGGAGATAACCCTAAATCAATAAATTTTGACAGTATTGAAACCAGAGCTAGTATATAACTAAAAAGTCCAAATTCTTCTACACCAAGATACCTTGCAATGAGAGTTATGGATATAAAGCCTAAGATTAATGAGAGTGACTGTCCACCGAGAATCGAAAAGAAATTTGTGAAAAATTTTTGTGGTTTTGATTCAATCATTTGCGTGCAAAATTCCAACTTGATAATCTTTCAAGTATAGGAATTAAAATCAATACAATGAAGAAACTGATTATGAATACGCCGGACCTGGTATAAAGCGTAAGAAAAGAAAACATAATAATGACATAAAAAAATGAAAGAACCACTAGTAACCAAAGCTTTTTCTTTTCAAAGAACTGATACCAGAAAAAAGAAGCGCCAAAACCCAGAAGAAACGGAAATAAAAATATTCCGCTTACACCGAAATCCCCATATAGCGGACGCAGGTATGTGGATGTGTTTGTCCACATCGGGATAAAATATCCCTTATCATAAAAGGAAGGGTGTTTAACAACTCCGAATTTAGACAGGAAATTATAGACCGGCTGAAAGGTTATTTCACCGAACATATTTCTTTCATCAAAATCCTTCTCGAAATATCTGCTTAACACGCCCACATGGCTGCTTGCATAGAGATAAAGGGAAGGTGTTATAAAAAATCCGCCTCTCAGCTGGTTCAGATTCTGAGATGAGGCCCGAAATGATTCTATAGTACCCCTTGTGCTTCGTACCAGACCGGCACCGCCGATAACTAATGCTACAACTACAATAATCGCAAAGCCAACCTTTAACTTAGACTTAACATTTATATCTGACTCCCTCCTTGAATCCAAATGTCTGAACAGGATAAAAGTAGCAAGAAATAAAAAGAAACCACTTAATATTCCGGCTCTGGCAAAATTGGCAATTTCTCTTAAATTGACAGCAACGAAAGGTAGGATTGAGATAATGGTAATTTTACGCTTATAAGCAACATATATACCGCTTAAGAAAACTCCTACATAAGAAATC
>Ga0075277_1000010_pt1 | contig 12579 bp, 11 predicted proteins | sample SF_Rice_10C_0N_1_FD_69771 | JGI IMG/M metagenome (GOLD analysis project Ga0075277, IMG submission 69771) | Rice paddy soil microbial communities from Twitchell Island, California, USA - SF_Rice_10C_0N_101 | ecosystem: Environmental > Terrestrial > Soil > Paddy field/soil | place: USA: Twitchell... | reverse complement strand
AATATTTAATTCCTGGTCAAAAGTATAATGATTATGCCAGAAGCCCTCTCCTTTTACTATCAGTTGACTTCTAAGCGAGCTGATAATTTGTTTATTGTTATTATAATTTTCAAAATCCTTTATAATAGCCTGAATCATTTTTCCCCTAATTAACTGACACAGAAGCCTGACACCGCCAGCTATCCTTATAGTGGGGAAATTATATGGTCTTAGTTTTGCGAAGTTCCACTGCGTTTGATGGAATATTCTTCCGTCATAATCGGTTTTATGCACCGACCATAATTCTACCAGGCTCCTGATATATACTGATGTTTCCTCATCGGGAATTTTATCGGGAGCAGGAAGCAGTCCGCTTATATTGAAAAATATTGATTCCAATTTAAGCAGGAAATCTTCATCTTTCGTGAATTCTTTAAGAAAATTAAGGTCCACGCTTGATGCTAACCTATGCATAATATCTTTGTTTTTTGAAAACCCCAGGGCTTCAAACATAGATTCATAAATCATCTGTTCCCATAACCCGGTATCGCTGAAATCACCGGGCTTGAATTCTTTCTTATAAAAGTTTTCATCTGGTTCATAATGAATCACGGGTTCTTTCAGATTTATTTCTTTTAAGTAAGCGAGCTCTTTCAGCCTGCCGAGTACCTTTTCACATTTTTGTTTGAATCTCCCCAGTCCCAGTTCATATATAAAATCAAGTTTTTCTTTTTCGGGGATCTCATTATTAACTTCAGCACACGGCATCTTGTTTATCCGGCCGGATCTTTCAGTCAGTATAGCCTGCTGTATTTTTTCCCTCAGGCTGCTCTTAAGGAAGGGCTCAAGCGAGAATGACTGAACTTTCCTGCCGTCCTGTGTGTAAACGTATGAATCGCGGTGAGAATTATTAAAAACTATATGAAGTATAACGCTGTTGTATTTTTTATTCAGATGATGTCCGTGGGCTTTCCAGTCGGAATGGACACCGTCGATTTCAATATCACCTGAGAAAGTAAGGTTCCCTATCTGGATTTTTGCATGTTTAAAGTCGGGTCCGCCAGTTTCTTTGTTTTCTGACCCCGGATCGACTATCTTAACCAGCTGCCCGTCAGAAGTTTCCAGTTCTTTTACAAAATCCTGGCTTTTCCAGATTTCATAAAGAAATTTCTCCAGCACTTTGTCTTGTTTCATACTCTACCTGCCAGATTCTTTTATAACCACGAGATTCGCGGGTAGGGATCTCCTGCTCCCCAGACGGTACAAAAAGACCAGGTTGTTAACGGAATCATCCAGGAATATATTCCTGAAAGAGTACTCCCCCGAGCCTACCTGGTAGAACATATCTTTCTTTTTTCCATTATTAAAAAGAAAAATATCAGCACCGGAAATCTTTGGAGGTATTTTAACAGTTACTTCCACCTTAGAGGAATCAGTAAAGACCGTATCTTTAGCAGATATAATCGTCAGTTCAGGCAACCTTGAATCAATCCTTAAAGAACTGACATCATAAATATCGGGAGTTTGATAATCGAGATTCCCGGACTCCCCAACTTTGCCTTCCGGAGGCTGTTTAACAGCAGATTCCTGCATTTCTCCCTCTTTTATCCAAGAGGATTGTTTAATGTTTAGAAAACATACTAATATTAAAATTAATAGTAAAATTACGAATAGGAATTTCTTCACATATCCAGTTCTTTTTTAACTTTTGTATTCAGTGTGTTTAATTCTTCAGCAGAAGCACTGGCAAAATCTTTATTACTGCTCCTGTATATAATTCCCCGGCTTACATTTATAAGATAATTTAGTCTCCCTGCTTCTTTAAATGATTTAACAACCTCTTCCAGACTCCCTCCCTGCGCACCTACACCCGGCAGCAGCACCGGCAGCTTATTAATAAGTCCCAGATTATTTTTTAACTCATCAATCCGGGTTGCACCGAAGACGATTCCGCAATTATTTTTTTTATTCCAATCATTAACTTTTGTTATAACGTGCTGGTAGAGGAATTCTCCGTTTTGGAGTCTTAATTTCTCAAAATTATCAGCGCCAGGATTAGAGGTAAGTGCAAGGATAAAATTTAATTTATTTTCGAACTGCAGAAACGGTTGGACAGAATCTTCCCCCATATAGGGATTGATAGTGGAAGCATCACACCGAAAATAGTTGAAAATTGAATCAGCATACATTTTAGCTGTATTCCCTATATCACCCCTTTTAGCATCACCTATAATTAAAACATCATCGGGAATCAGGTCTATTGTTTTTTTTAAGGTTTCAAAGCCTTCAGCTCCTGAGTTTTCGTAGAAAGCAAAATTCAGCTTATAAGCTGCGGCATCACCTGCGGTTTTTTCGATAACCTGCCTGTTGAACTCGAAAACAGGTTCCGGGAATTTTTTAAGATGGACAGGGATTTTATTAATATCTGTATCAAGACCGACGCAGATAAATCGTCCCTCCGAATTTTTTCTTCCCAGTTTTTCAAATGCATTCATATTATTTAAAATTTTTGAACATCATTGATTCAACAGGATATTCTGTTCTTTGATTATACTTCGCGCTCTTCTTCAGATTATATGGGATTTCAACCTCCCCCTTCATCTCAAAGTATATAATCTGACCTACAGGCATTCCTGCATAAATTCTGACCGGCTGCTTTACCGATATTTCCAGTGTCCACGTATTGCAGAAACCGGCATCACCCTTACCTGCCGTTGAATGAATGTCGATTCCAAGCCGGCCTACACTGGATTTTCCTTCAACAAAAGGGACATATTTTCTTGTTTCAGTATATTCTTCCGTCACGCCCAGGTAAAGCCTGGAAGGTAAGAGGATAAATCCATCCTCCGGTATTTCAAATCTATTTATCCGATTGTGCAGTTTAGCATCAAGAATCTCACTTTCATATACTGCCAGCCACTTTCCTAGATGGACATCATAGCTATTGCTCCCCAGGTTCTCCCTGCTGAAGGGTTCGATTACTATATTATTATCCTTTATTTCTTGCAGTATCTGTTTATCTGATAATATCAATAATCCTCCGAATCAGGTATAATTTTTACGGGTACGGTATACATTTGCAACAATCCCCAGCATGAACATATTAACCATAAGAGAACTTCCTCCGTAGCTAACAAACGGGAGCGGGATCCCGATAACAGGCATTATCCCGACAGTCATCCCGATATTTACCATCAGGTGAACAAAATAAACTGCGAGTATACCGACGCTTACTAAGCTTAAAAATTCGTCTTTGGATGAAGAGGCAACCTTAAGAATTTTCAGGAATAAGACAAGGAATAATATCAGTGTAATGAAGCTGCCGATAAACCCAAGTTCCTCTCCAATAACACAATAAATAAAATCAGTCCATTGTTCGGGAATAAACTGCAGCTGTGTCTGATTTCCTGCAAGGAAGCCCTTTCCCCAGAATCCGCCTGAACCTATAGCAACTCTTGCCTGGATAGCATTATAACCTGCCCCGAGGGGATCGGCCATCGGGTCGATGAATGATTTGATCCTGTTTTGCTGGTGGGGACTCAAAACATTATACACATAATCGGCAAAAAATCCTGCCCCTAAATTTAGCGCAAAAATCGAACCGCTGAAGAAAATATCTTTTTTGAAAACAAAGAGTGCAACAGAAATAATAACCAGAGAAGCAACGAAATAGTAGACACCGAATAGAGATGAAATTGCGACAAACCCGGGACTCAGCACAATGAACAAACCAAAAAGGCTGATCCCTTTCCAGAAAATCATTGTGATAATTATTCCAATAAAAACAAGTGCTGTTCCCATATCAGGTTCGAGAAGAATAAGGCCTACAGGAACCAGACCTATAATAAGTGTAATGACTATATCTTTAAACGATTCTATATTGGTATTGCTCCTGCTGAGAAAAGACGCAACAACAAGTATGGTCCCTATCTTCGCCATTTCCGAAGGCTGAAATCCAACACTCCCAAGGTCAAGCCAGCTTTTAGCTCCCGATATCTGTCTTCCCATAACCAGAACTGCCATAAGTAGTCCAAGCGAAAGAAGGTACAATGGTATAGCCATCACCCTGAATGAGCTGATAGGTATTGAATAAGTTACAAAGAATACAATAAATGCTGCGATTCCCCAGATCAGCTGTCTGTCAAAATTTCCCGAAGCAGTAGGGTGATGGACTGTAGAACTGTATATGGCAGCCAGACCTATCCCAAAAAGCAGCAGGCACGGAATAAATATCCCGAGATCAAATTTGTCCTGTAATTTATAATCAATTCGCAAGTGAAGCCCCTATAATATTCTGATGCAACTTTTGTTCATATTTATTCTGTTCATCTTTCTTCGTTTTATCTTTCAATAGGTAAGCTTCAATAAGTTTTTTTGCAATGGGAGCCGCATATGTTGCTCCAAAACCGACATTCTCAACAACTACAGCAACGGCAATCTGCGGATTATCAAAAGGGGCAAAACCGATAAATAAAGCGTGATCTTTACCATGAGGATTTTGAGCAGTACCTGTTTTTCCTGCTATCTGAATATCCTTTGACCTTATTCTTCCGGCTGTTCCCGAACCGTTTACCACAAGGAACATTCCCTCCTTAACTATATCGAAAACTTTCTTATCTACACCAATATCAATTTTCTCAAACTTAAAAGGAATAAAATCTTTTGTTTTATTATCAAGATATCCCTTCACAATATGCGGTGTGTATGTTACCCCGTCATTGGCAATAAGAGAAACATATTTCGCAAGCTGTACAGGAGTGATGCTGACTTCTCCCTGTCCTATACCGAGGCTAGCCATTATACTTCTGGGCCAGTTAGGTCCATAAATTTTTTCATAATATTTGGCGCTGGGAATAAAACCTTTGGATTCCTCGCCAATGTCTATTCCGGTTTTTTGAGCGAAACCGAATTTCAGAGCATAATTATGCCAGTTATCAATCCCGATTTTATAAATCAGGTTATAGAAAAAAGTATTGCAGGATTTTTCGATAGCGTGAATAACATTCATAGAGCCATGCACACCATCACACTTAAAGAACCTTCCGTAGGTAAATCCGCCTCCACAGTAGTAAGTATAACTTGTATTAATCACTCCAAGATTAAGAGCGGCAACAGCTTCCATTATCTTAAAAGTGGATCCGGGAGGTTTCATCGACATAGTTGCCCTGTTAAAAAGCGGCTTGTCCTCGTCACTATAGAGTTTATTTAGAAATTCCCTTGAGGTTACATAAGAAAATGCATTCAAATCATAATCGGGGAAACTGCCCAGGCCGAGGACCTCACCGGTTTTTGGTTCTATAGCAACGAATGCGCCGCGGTATCCCTTAAATGCTTCCTCTCCTGCTCTCTGTACATCTGCATCAATCCCAAGCACAAGATCATTTCCTTTAACCGATGCAAGATCCGCATCGCCGTTCTTAAACCTGCCTATTTCTTTACGCCTTGAATCGACAAGGATATAATTATATCCTTTTTCACCCCTCAGATACTTCTCATAAGCCTTCTCAATTCCGTTATTACCGACATAATCACCCGGTTCATAATATTCATTTTCTTTTTGAAGCTGTTCAGGGGAGATTTCTTTTGTATAGCCGAACATATGTGATCCCATTATCCCGTCAGGATAACCCCGCTGCATTTCTACAATATAGTCTACTCCCGGTAAAAATTCAGAGTTCTCCTCGAGCCAGGAAACGGTTTTAAAATCTATACCTCTTTTGATCCTTACAGGAATATACTTTGAGTATATCTTGTTATTATAAAGTATCCTGTTAATATAGCCCGAATCAACATCCAAAACATTTTCCAATATGCGGTTAAGCTTCCTATCGTAATCCGCAGGTATAATTCTAAGAGTATATGCGGGAATATTACTCACTATTACTTCACCGTTCCTATCGAGGAAAACTCCACGCAAGGGAGTTTGTTCAATTGCTTTAATACTATTGCTCGCAGATTTCTCATCATACTCTTCATGATTTATTATCTGCATCTGGAATAAACGGAACGCAAGCAGGGCAAAAGACCCGGCAATTATGAAAAAAATAATTGATTTCCTTTGGATAGACCCAAAACCGGAAGTTCTCAACTAACTCAAACTCCTCTTAGGATAAAATATTGAAACGATTATACTTATTACTGCTGTATAAAGTGCCGGAAGCATTGCCTGTTCAAAAAATAACGCAAGAATACTCTTGCTTAAATCAATCGTTGAGAAAAATGAATAAACCAGTGTATCAACAAGTGTGCAGAGAAGAACTATCAGGGAGAAGACATAGGATTTAAGATAAGCTTCTCTTTTATTTTCATTTGAAAAATAACCTGCAATAAATCCGGCAATGGTTTTTGAGAGCATTGCGCTGCCCAGTAAACTACCCGTAATCAGGTCAAAAAGAAAACCATAAACAAATCCCAACACTGTTCCGTAAACCTGACCGTACCGTACCGCATAAAAAACAAGGAGAATTAAAATAAGGTCAGGGACAACACCGTTTATGGCAACAAGGGGTATAAAGGTAGTTTGAATCACCAGCAGGGGGAAAAACAGCAGGATTGAAATTATGTAATGAGAACGCATTATTTACGATTGAAAAAATTTAATTCGAGATTGTTTTTTTGCTTGCTTTCAACGATACCCACTACAAAAACATTTTCCACACTGCCGAAATCTACAAACGGCTTTATCTTCGCCTCATTAAATATTCCTGTTTCAACTTTACTCAGTCCGGTTACAACCCCGACAGGAACAGGCACCGGAACTATTGAACTGATTTCAGATGTAACAATTCGATCGCCCGGTTCAATATCATAGGTTTTAGGTACATCTACAATTACCAGGTCCTTTCCATTCCATTTCATAATACCGTCAATCCTGCTTCGTTCGTCTTTAACAGTCAGTTTAAGGTCAATATTCTCAAGTGTCCTTGCTATTGAATAATCGTGCGAAACGGAGGTTATAACACCGACAATTCCCTTGTCATTTATTACCGGCATTCCTGCTTTAACACTATCCTTTTCACCTACATTAATAGTTACACTTCCCTGGGATTTTGTAGAAAGTTTTGAAACGACTGTAGCCGGGATCAAAGGATATTTTATAGTGTCTCTGAATCCCAGCAGGTTTTTTAGTTCATGATTTACTATTCCATATTCTCTCAGCCTGTTCACCTGCAGCATAAGTTCTGCATTCACTTCTCTCAATCTTTCGTTATCTTTTTTATATCTTGAAATATTTATAACATCGCTAACCACTGAAGTCACAGCAGCAAAACTGCCGAAAGCAACGGCTCTGACCTGGCGGACTTTAGAATTTTGGTTTTGTGAAAGGACAAAAAGACTGAAAATCAGAAGGATAACAAGAATTATATACTCTTTAAAATTTTCCCATAATCTGGAAATAAATCTAAACATCAGTATCTGCGGTTACGTATTAAAACTTTGGAATAATGATTTAAATTATCTATCACCTTCCCTGCTCCGCGCACAACAGCAGTAAGGGGATCTTCGGCAACGTGAACAGGAAGATTGGTTTCCATTCTGATGCGTTCATCAAGTCCTTTTAGCAGGGCACCTCCCCCGGTTATCATCACTCCCCTATCGAGTATATCGGCAGAAAGTTCAGGAGGGGTTCTCTCCAGCGATTGTCTTACAGCATCAACAATCTGTACAACCGCTTCATTCAAGGCTTCTCTTATTTCAACCGAGCTTACTTCCGTTGTTTTTGGAATTCCGCCGACCAGGTCTCTGCCTTTAACCTGTATTGTAATTTCTTCTTTTAGAGGAACAGCAGATCCCACTTCACATTTTATTGCTTCAGCCGTTCTTTCGCCGATAAGGATATTATGGTTCTTTTTGAAGTACTGCATAATTGCGTAATTCATTTCATCCCCGGCTATCCTTATGGACTCTTCATTAACAATTCCCGATAATGCAATAACTGCAATTTCAGTTGTACCGCCGCCGATATCGATGATCATGTTTCCCACAGGAGCTTCCACATCAAGCCCGATCCCAATCGCAGCAGCCATTGGTTCAGCAATAAGATGAACCTCTTTCGCGCCTGCGTGTTCGGCGCTATCTCTGACTGCCCGTTTTTCAACTTCAGTTACACCGCTCGGAACAGCAACAACTACTCTTCTGGCAGAAAATGCACCGGCTCTGACCCTTTTAATAAAGGCTCTGATCATACCTTCGGCAATTTCGAAATCAGCTATTACTCCATCCCGCATAGGACGTGTAACACGGATCTCCTTATGCTCCCTGCCCTGCATCTCTTTCGCTTTATTGCCAAGGGCAATAATCCTCTTGGTGTTCTTGTCAAAAGCAACAATAGAAGGTTCATTAAGAACAATACCCTTGTTCTTCACGTAGATCAGGGTGTTCGCAGTGCCTAAATCTATGGCAATGTCTGCTGAAAAAAAATCAAATAGACCCATTATGCCTCTTTAATGTTTAAAGTGTCTGATTCCGGTAAAAACCATTGAAATATTATTTTGATTAGCTGCTTCGATAACTTCGCTGTCCCTTACAGATCCTCCCGGCTGAATAACCGAGGTCGCGCCGTATTTAATAATTTCGAGGAGTGTATCAGGAAAAGGGAAAAATGCATCGGAAGCGGCCACCGATCCTGTGAGATCAAGTCCGTGTTCCTGTGCTTTTATAGAAGCAATCTTTGCCGAATCGAGTCTCGACATTTGTCCCGCGCCTACAGCAAGCGTTGCACTATTCTTCACAAATACGATAGCATTAGACCTCGTGTGTTTGGATACTGTCCATGCAAAATTCAGATCATTCATCTCTTTATCACTTGGTTTCTTCTCAGTAATAACCTCAAGCTTTTCCTCATCTAATATAGCTCTGTCGGCATCCTGCGCTATAACGCCGCCGGGAATATTTTTAAAGTTGACTTTATCTTCCCGGACCGACTTTAGCTGCCTTAATAGTCTTCTATCTCTTTTCTTCCTTAATATCTCCAACGCTTCTTCCGTAAAAGAGGGGGCGCAAACAATCTCAAGAAAAATCTCATTCAGCTTCTGGGCTAATGCTGAATCAACTTCTTCGGTAAATACAACTATTCCGCCGAAAGCAGAAGCAGGATCACACCTTAACGCTTTAACATAAGCTTCATACGCATCTTTACCCTTTGCAGCTCCTGCCGGGTTCTGATGTTTTATTATTACACAGATTTTATCTCCAAGATCCTCCGCGAGTTCGGCAGCGGCTAACAGATCAAGTATGTTATTGTATGAAAGTTCTTTGCCATGCAGTACATTAAAATATTTATAAAAATCACCATAGATAGCTGCTTTCTGATGAGGATTTTCACCATATCTCAGATCCTTTTCTCTTCTGAAATTCACCCTTATATGAGAGTGAGGCAGAGAAAAACGATCCTCAAGGTAATTTGAAATATGGGTATCATAAAAAGCAGTATGAGAGAAAGCTTCGATCGATAATTTGAGCCGTGTATTATTAGTTACTTCGCCCATTTTTAATTCATCAAGAAATGAGTTATACTGCCCGGGATCTGTGAGTACTGAGACAAACTTATAATTCTTTGCAGCGGCTCTGATAAGACTTGGGCCGCCTATATCAATATTTTCAATAATTTCTTCGAGCGTTGCATCGGGATTTGATGCCGTCTGCACAAACGGGTAAAGATTAACACAGACAATATCTACCTGGTGAATTCCGTTCTCTTCAGCCTGTTTTTTATCCTTCGAATTATCCCTTCTCATAAGGATTCCACCGAAAATTTTGGGGTGAAGTGTTTTCACCCTACCATCGAATATTTCCGGGAATCCTGTCATCGAACTTATTTCTGTAACCTCGATATTCTCTGCAGACAGTTTTTTTGCGGTATTACCTGTAGCTATGATTCCATATCCCAGTTTTACCAGTTCCTTTGCAAAATCTACCACTCCGCTTTTATCGGAAACACTTATTAATGCTAATTTCTTCAAAATCCTTCTTCCGGTTATTATTCAGAGACTTCTATACGATTATGGACCATTCGGACTTTATTCTCAGCTATCATTTTTATCACCGATGGTAAAATCCTGTGCTCAATTCTTAGAACTCTTTCGGCAATTTCTTCCGGCGATCTAACATCCCTTATATCCACGCATTCCTGAGCAATTATTGTACCTGTATCATAAGCTTCATCGACAAAATGGACAGATGCCCCTGAGACTTTTGCGGACGAGTTATAAACGGCCTTATGCACGTTCATACCGTACATGCCTTTTCCTCCGAAAGATGGAAGAAGAGCGGGATGAATATTGATGATTTTTCCTTTGAAATTTCTTACTACATTATCGGGTATCAGCTTTAAGAAACCGGCTAAAACAATCAGATCGATATTAAGCTGAGATAAAAAAGTAGATAGGTCTTTGTAACTTATTAATCCGTCTTTGTCGCCAAGGCTGTATATCGGAACGGAATAATTTTTTGCAATTTCGAAAGCGCCGCACTCAATCTTATTGCTTATTACAGCTTTTATTTCGATCAGGCCTGCTAATTCCCGGGACTGTAAAATGGACAGAAGATTTGATCCTCTTCCCGAAACAAAAACAGCTAAATTCAACTCAATTACTTAATTAATATTATTGAAAATTACCGAAATAGTGAAAGATTGTCAATCAATATTGACTGGTATGTAATGAATTTCAGGAGATAGGCCGGGGTATTAATTTTTCAGCGAATCTTCCTGAAACGGATAAAGCAGATTCTTTAACCTGTTTTGATAATCGTAATTATTTTCGTCATCTGCTTTTTCAGCATACTGCTTGACTGCCTGCTGGTTGCCGAGCTTTTTATTTGCCCTTGCAAGGTAGTAATATGAAAAAGGAATTACCCATTTTTCATTCGAAGAGTCCAGGCTGATTACCTCGTCTGCAAGTTCAATTGATTCCTGGAAATTTCCCATATAATATGCTGCCTCGCTCTTATAAAGCAGCGCTTCTGCCTTCAGTTTTTCTGATTGTATTGCGGGAAAGACAGAGCTTACAGAATCGTATGCCATCTTATATTTTCCTGCTTCTACCATATTTGAAATATAAATAAGGCTCAGTTCTACCGGTGAAAGAGTCCTTTTTGCATAGAGTTCACCTTTTCTCTTTGCATAGATATCATCGTCAAGGTCCATATTTCCATTCTGAGCTTTCACAAAATATTTAACTGCATCCTCCCTTTTCCCACCGGCTTCTAAGCAAATTCCCAATCTGTAAGCTGCTATCCCGGTATAATCATTGTCTTCTGCATCTTGCAGGAAATGGAGATAATAAGTTTGGGCAGAATCGAGTCTATTATTTCTGAAATTTATATCCCCCTTCAGGAAAAAAGAAAATGAAATGATCTGATTAAACTGATGGTTGTTTTCTTTAATAACTTTATCAAGTAGTCTATTTGCCTCTGTCAGTTTCATTTGCTTCATCAGGAGAACGGCATATGAATAATTAAAAAGCAGATTCCCGGGATAATGTTTAACAAGTTTCTTTAAAATTGCCGCTGAGGATTCGTAATCAATCATAAAATCCATATCAATCTGGGCGAGATAATACTGGGCTTCTACTTTTGTATAAATTCCATTTTCAGCAGCGGTCTCAATGTATTTAACACCCAAATCTTTATCACCGCTTATTCCGACAAGGTTCAGTGCCCACTTGAAAGCCGAAGGAATCTGGGCAACAGCAAAATTATATAATCCCAGTCCAAGATAAGCATCCATCCTTTTGGGATTTATTTCAAGCACCTGTGAAAGAAATGATTCGGACTTTTTTGTTGCCCAGGCGGCATCCAGGTAATTCCCTGCCTTACCGAATGCGATTGCCCTGTAGCTATAATTTGCTCCCATTATATATAAAGCCATTTCACTCTTTTCATTTTCATTAAGTATCTCATCTCCTTTTTCGAGTGCCAGATCCGAGTATACCTCGAATGTATCCAGGTCGTTTTTATCTTTCCCGCCGAGATAATACCAGAGGTATATACTTGATTCAAAATGATAACCCCGGGGGTCATCGGGATATTTTTTAATCAAGCTTTTAAAAGTCTGCTCAGCCTGATCCCAGTTAAAGTTGTAGCATGCATCAAGGCCTTTAGAAATCTGACGTTCTATTTCCGACTGTCCGGATAACAATGAAGAGAAAAGTAGAATAAAACATAACGACAATATTGATTTCATTGGAGTTATCGTATATAATTTTTTATAAGAAGAGGGTTACACATGTTCGGGAGCTGCAGATTTTTCATCCGAATAAATAATCGCAGCCTTTACAAACTCTCTGAAGAGAGGGTGTGCATTTGTGGCTCTGGATTTTAGTTCAGGATGAAACTGGCAGCCTACAAACCATGGGTGATCGGGGATTTCAATCATTTCAACTAATTCTCTATCAGGAGAGAGCCCGCTGAATATCATACCGCAATCTGCAAGCCTGGATCTGAATTTGTTATTTACTTCGTACCGGTGCCTGTGTCTCTCGGAAATGAAACTTACTTTGTAAGCTTTCATTACTTTAGTATTTGGCTGTATATTGCAGGGATAGGAACCCAGCCGCATAGAAGCCCCCATATTCTTAATATTTTTCTGATCCGGCATAA
>Ga0075277_1000009_pt1 | contig 12965 bp, 10 predicted proteins | sample SF_Rice_10C_0N_1_FD_69771 | JGI IMG/M metagenome (GOLD analysis project Ga0075277, IMG submission 69771) | Rice paddy soil microbial communities from Twitchell Island, California, USA - SF_Rice_10C_0N_101 | ecosystem: Environmental > Terrestrial > Soil > Paddy field/soil | place: USA: Twitchell... | reverse complement strand
AGTATTAATATCCACTTTTTCAGTAATGAATTTTTCGCCGGCTCTCCGAAGAAATTCCGAGTCCTCGCTATAGATATTTTCCTTAAAGCCGCCTAGGGATTTGAAAACCTCATTTTTCCCGAAGAATGTTCCGCCTATTGTACATTCTGAAAGATGAATGAAACAGAAGGGGTTATCCTTATCCCGTACAAATTCATCTCCGATAATTTTTACGCCGCCGTGCACCAGGTCGATTCCGTTGTGTTTTTCCATAAATTCCACTCTTTCAGCTAAATGATTTTCTCCATACTCATCATCGCTATCGAGGAATGTAATGTATTTACCCGACGAAAGATTAATTCCCCTGTTCCTGCTGAATGCAAGCTTCCTGTTGGCCTGGGTATAAACTTTAATATTACTGAAAAGATTTTCATATTCCCTGAGAATTGCAGAGCTCCCGTCGGTACTTCCATCATCAATTGCGATAAGTTCCCAATCGCGGAAGGACTGGGCGAGAAGAGAATTCACAGACATTCGTAATGAATATTCCCTGTTATATACTGGAATTATAACGGATACGCACGGCGATTTTGCAGGTTCCAATTAATTTTTTCCTTTCTATGAACTTTTTAAAAACAAATCCGTCAAATAATTCGTTCCGTGGATTAAAGGTTACAAATATAAAAGAATGCGTAGAAATGTTCTTTATACCCTGTATCTTTTTATAAAATTGATTTTTGCGTATGAGGCGGCTTAGACGTCCCGGCTCAGGAGCAAAAGCAAGTGCGGTGGCACTCCCGGTAGGACAAATACAACCGCACATTCAGACTTGTAAACCGGGCCAGGTCAGCCACCGGGTAAGGAATTATTTGCGGATATCAGCCGTACGGGGAACTTCTTTATTATTTTTCTAAAACTTAAATTATTAAGTGTTTTAAGTTTAATTTAGACAGCACTGGTTTTTTGAAATATTTAATAGTTATTTTGGATAATAATTTTTCTATTTCCTCAGAATTCTATTGGAGGATAATATGGCATTCCGGGATCAACAGAAATATTTGGAATCATTAAGGAAATACGAGAGAAAATTCACGCGGGAAGAGACTGAAATGTATAAAATGTTTCAGAAAATGCATAAAGATGAAGAGGATTTTGATTCTGTCTCATTTAAGAAATTAAAAGATTTGTATGATAAATACTACGTACCCGCGGACAGGACAAAACTGGACAATTTGTTTAAAAAGAAAGACGAGCAGTAACCTTATAAAACGGACTTATTTTTCAGCCAGCCTGTTATCTGCTGCCGCAGATGAGGGGAAAAACTGTTTGCTTCAACCATTTTTAGCATTGATAAATAAAGACAATGTAAGTAATTTTTGATTCTTTTCATTTTGAGGTTATAATGAATTATAAGGTTCTTCACAAAATATTCGGCGGCGTTACGTTCCTGATATCACTGCTTGTACTGTTCTCAACGGTGCAGCCGTCGGTTTCTTTCTGGGACTGCGGAGAATTCATAGCATCAGGCTACTACCTTCAGGTACCCCATCCCCCGGGAGCCCCGTTCTTCCTTCTTCTGGGCAAGATATTCTCGATGGTGCCTTTTGTGGCGAACATAGGACTGAGATTTAACACAATCTCTGTTATTACGAGTGCTTTATCTATCCTTTTTCTTTACCTCATAGCAGTAAAGCTGATTGAAAACTACAGGGGAAAGACACCAAGGAACACTCTTGATGCAGCAGCTACATATCTTGCTGCCTCAATAGGAGCATTGTCCTTTTCCTTCTCAGACACCTTCTGGTTTAACGGAGTAGAGGCAGAGGTTTATGCATTCAGCATATTCCTGGTAGCCTTTGTAACCTGGCTGATAATAAAATGGAGCGAGCAGGCAGAGCAGAAGGATAATGAAAAGTATATCCTGATGATAGCATACCTGATAGGAATAGCCACAGGAGTTCACCTGATGGCAGTACTGGCAATAGTGCCTGTGGTGATGGTAATACTTTTCAGGAAATACGTTACAGATGAAGAAGCCTTAAAGAAGACAGCTTACATTTTTATAGTTCACGCAGCACTGCTGGTAGTGATATCACTGGCTATGTGGGCATCGTCGACCTCAACTACACCGCCAAGTCCTGAGGACTATCAGGCATATGATACGAAGTTCAAGCTTATGGCACTTGGGATAAGCGCACTGGTAATGGGAGTATTCTACAAACAGGTCTTCACACGGAACTCATTCTATATGCCCCTGATCATAGGCGGGGCAGCATTGTTCATTACATACCCGGGGGTGGTGAAATTCCTTCCCGAGCTGGTAGCCGGGATAACCGGGGATAACAGCTTCATGGCAGCAGTTGTACTGGCAGTGATACTTGGAATACTTTGGTATGGTGTTATGTATGCTAAACGGGAGAATAAACCGACACTTCATCTATCACTTATGTCCTTTATCTTCGTGCTGGTCGGCTTTACAACATTTGCAATGGTGATAATCCGGGCTAATATGAAACCCCCTATGAATGAGAATGATCCGGATAATTTCACAGAGCTGGTAAGCTACCTTAACAGGGATCAGTATGGAGATTTCCCTACCTTTGAGAGAAGGTTTGCAACAGAGCCCCACCAGATGGTGGTATACAACAATTACTCAAGTGATCTTGACTTCTTCTGGCGTTACCAGATGAACCATATGATGACACGCTACTGGTTCTGGAACTATGCAGGACGTGAAGGCTGGCAGCAGGATGACGGTCCTGATATTGCACCCTTTAACCAGATAGGCAACTTCTTCGGGGGGATATTAGGAGGTATCCATTTCGGCGGCAGTGCTAAAGACTCTCTTTATGCCATACCTCTCCTGCTCGGACTTCTGGGTATTTACTTCCACTTTAAGAAAGACTGGAAGATGGCAGCAGCCTTTATGGTAATGTTCATTCTGATGGGATACCTTACTGCCTTCTATCAGAACCAGCAGCAGCCTCAGCCGAGGGAAAGAGACTACTTCTATGTGGGGGCTTTCTTTGTCTTTTCAATATGGATAGCCATAGGTCTCAAGGGACTGATTGACCTGGCTATGGAGAAGATATCGGCCGAAAGTGTGAGAACTGCGAGTGTAGTAGGAATACTTGCCTTCGGGGTGATATTCGTCCCTTATAATATGTATAAGACCAATTACTTTACTCACGACCGATCGCATAACTGGGTACCGTGGGACTATTCTTATAACCTGCTTCAGAGCTGTGCTCCGAATGCAGTACTGTTTACGAACGGGGATAACGATACCTTCCCTCTCTGGTACCTGCAGGATGTAGAGGGAGTAAGAAGAGATGTGAGAATAGCGAACTTAAGTCTGCTTAACACGAATTGGTATATTGAACAGCTGAAGGATAATGATCCCTACGGTGTGGGAACTGTGAACATAAGGATGAGTGATGATCAGATCAACCAGTTGAGACCAATACAGTGGGAACCGCAGAAGGTTACAATACCTGTTCCAAAGGCAAACACACAACAGGCACTGAAGGATGTATACCAGACATATGATATATCCGATTCATCAGTGATGAAACAGGGAAGCATACAGTTTACGATGAATAATACACTTACCTTCGGTAAGGTTAAAGCAGTAAGGGTACAGGACCTGATGGTTAAGGAAATCGTAGAGGCCAATAACTGGCAGCGTCCGATTTATTTTGCAGTTACATGCAGCGATGACAGTAAAATCGGACTCCAGGATTATTTAAAGATGGAGGGTATGGCTCTTCGTCTCGTGCCGGAAAAGAAAAAACCCGGGATAGAATTCATCAACCCGGAAATAATGGAAAAAGAACTACAGGAGAACCCCGGCTATAGTAAGACTTACAAGCCGGGATTCAAGTTCCGCGGGCTTAATAATCCTGATATTTTCTTTGATGATAACCATGTAAGGATGACACAAAATTACCGCAATGCTTTTATGAGACTTGCTATTTATGACATCAATACAAACCAGGATCAAAAAGCAATAGCAGCCCTGGACGATATGGAGAAAAAAATTCCCAGGGAAAATATTCCTATGGATTACGAGATTCTATTTGAAGTTGGGAATATGTACTGGAATGCCGGTGCAGACAGGAAATATAAAGAGATTGCTGCAGATGTGGAGAAAGGAGCCTTGAAGGCTATGGAGGAGAATCCCCAGGATGTTCAGTCGTACTATAACCCGTACAGAATCCTTATTGAAACCTATGAAAATCTGAAAGATAACTCCAAACTGCTCGGTATCTGGCAAAGACTGGGGACTATGTATCCTAACGATCCTAATGTAAAGGCAAATATTGCAAAGTATACAAACCTTGCCAAGAAAGACAGGATACAGGTAGATTCTGTACCCAAACCTGATACAGGAAAATAGGCTTTACAGAATTTAATTTTATAAGCGGCTTTTATGCCGCTTATTTTTTATATATTAAAAAATCTTTGAATTATTAAAGTCCTTAGATGAAAATTCTAATCCTTGCTTTATCCGGAATCGGCGATGCACTTATGTTTACTCCGGCTCTGCAGCTATTGCGTAAGGCACTGCCCGGGGCTCAGATTGATGCTCTTGTAATGTTCGGCGGTGTTAAGGACATATATGAAAGAAATCCGGACCTGAACAATGTATTTCATTTTGATTTTATAAAGGAAGGGCCACTTCGTTCATTAAAATATATCCTGGGTTTCCGGCACAAGTATGATGCTTCGATTAATGTATATCCTTCCAACAGGAAAGAATATAACATTATCAATTTTTTAATAGGTGCAGACAAAAGAGCAGCGGCTAAATATTTAAGAAAAGATCTGCAGAACCTGGGGGACCTTAATAATATAAGAGTACCGGAGGATGACCTGGTACATAATGCCAGGACAAATATCAGACTCATTGAAAAATTATTAAATAAAAAGTTCAATGAGGAGCCACCTCTTATATTTCCTCTTAAAATGGAGGACGAGAATTATGCACTGAATTTCTTCAGCAATAATAATCTCAAAGATTCTGATTTCCTGGCTGGGTTCCACCCGGGATCTGCAACATTAAAGAACCAGGAGAAACGAAGATGGGAACCTGAAAAGTTCTCAGAGCTAGGCAAAAGACTGATAAAGGAAAAAAATGCTAAGATATTGATTTTCGGAGGCCCGGAAGAAGCGGACCTTAAAAAGAATATAAATGGCCTTATTAATTCAGATAATTCATATGTAATAGAGTCAGGAAATTTAGCTGAGAGTGCTGCACTAATGGCGAGGTGTAATGTATTTGTATCGAATGACTCCAGCCTGATGCATGTAGCCTCAGCTTTAAAGCTGAGAGTTGTTGCAATATTAGGACCCACAAATCCTCATTATATCCATCCATGGCAAACGGAACATAAAATAGTCAGGTTAGCTTTAGACTGCTCCCCATGCTTTATCTATTCACCCCGTCCTTTAATCTGCTTCAGAGATGATGTTCTATTCAAGTGCATTAAGGAATTAACAGTTGATATGGTCTACGATGCAGTAGTGGAAATACTGGATTAATCATTTTCTTTAAGTGAATGATATAAATAATCAGCAATTTCTTCCGGTGTACTAAAATTTCTAATCAGTCCGGCAACTCGTTTCTCAATTGTTAACTGCTTATCTATAATTGCTGCGATTTCCTTCCACATCACTGAATGTGAGGCTATCGGTTTTATTTTCAGCATTCTTTTGTTTATCAATTCCCATACGAGAGCCAGTTCCAAAAGAGTTCCCGTACCACCCTGCAGTACTACGTATGCATCTCCCGCAGATACCAGTTTTTCAAGCCTTTCATTCAGATTGGCGCACTTAATTTCCTTTGTCAGGTATTTACTCGGAACGACGCCCCATCCCTCTATAGTTATCCCGATTGCTTCAGCGCCGTTTTCAGCGGCTCCCCTGCTTACAGCGTTCATTATCCCCTGGTACCCGCCTGTACAGACATCAAACCCTTTCTGAGCGAGCAGCCGTCCCAAATTATATGCCGTATCATACTCTGCTTCCCCCTCATTTGGTCTTGAACTGCCGAATATAGTTATTGTTTTTTTCATGGAATTATCAAGCTGAATGAATTGTAAATATAATGAAATGTATTAAATATAGAGGAATTATTTGGGGAGAGATATAATAAGAGCGGCCCCTCGCCGCTCTTAATGATTTGTAACTAGTTACAGAGAAACTTTATTTGAACCCACAAGGTTTACTTTAATGTCTATTTTTTCAGCTACTCTTTTACCCAGAAGCATGTGTTTTATATTATAATCCGAAAGGTTTATGAAAAACTCTGCCTGTACTCCCAGTAAATCACCGGGCATTCTCTGTTGAGTAACGGGACTTTCATCAAGGTACGTTATCGTTGTGCTTGCAGTATCCTCCCTGGTTACCCCATGAAGGAAGAAATCTCCTATTACATCTGCCTCTATTTTACTTTCGGATACTTTTTTGATATTGACTGCCTTTTTTACTTTAAATGAAATCTCCGGATATTTTTCGGCATCAAGCCATGAGTCGCTCCGTAAATCTTTTACCATTTTTTCAATACCTGTATTCAAAGACAAAACCGGGAATGATATCTCACCATGAACTGTACTGAAGTCATTTACATCAAAGATAATTGATCCGCTGATCTCCCTGGTCAATCCCTGTACATCCTCAAGCGTTGTTGTACTATAAAACGAAGCCTGGTTAGCACCCCCGGCTTTAAAATTAAAAGTCTGTTCACCGCTTGCTTTAACCTGAAATCCCTGGGCAAAGGTTAAAGCTGCAAATACGATTGTTAAAAATAAAGTTTGCAAGATATTTTTCATTTAAAATGCCTTCTTTCTTCTGAATACTAAAAACAGGATTCCGCAAACAAATACGGTTGCACCGGTTATGTACAGAGTATAATCGAGACCCCACACAAAGTGATCTTTCCATTCCTTATAAGTAGTACCGAAAAGTTCATCTTTTTTCTCAACAAGAATCTGGGTTTTTGTGAAAAGTTCGCCGCCATACGATACCCATATAGCAAAAACAATTGCTATTACCAGTAATCCGGCAGCCACGGTTATTTTCTGCTTTTTGTTCAAAATTTATTTTTCTTTTATTATGAATTATGCTTCTTTAATGTAAAAGTATTTCAAATTACAAATTAGTGACAATCCAAATAGTGCATAAAGATTAACATAAATGTAAATTTAGCATCACGAAAATTCAAAGTTTATTATATGGCCGTTAAGAATAGTGACGTTATAATTATTGGGGGCGGGATTGTGGGTATGGCAACTGCCATGCTGTTTTTACAGGCAGGCAAATATTCAGTTATAGTAATTGAAGCTGAAAATAAACTTGCAGCCCACCAGACGGGAAACAACAGCGGAGTAATCCACAGCGGACTTTATTACAAGCCCGGATCGCTTAAAGCTAAAAACTGTGTAGCAGGTAGAGAGCGTATGTACCGCTTTTGTAAAGAAAATGATATCCATTATGAGCAATGCGGTAAAGTTGTTGCGGCGACGAATGAATCTGAAATTCCCAGGCTTAGGATGCTGGAAGAAAGAGGAATTGCTAACGGGTTAAAAGGATTGAAAAGACTTCGCGGCGACGAGATAAAGGACTTTGAACCGCATGCCGCCGGAATAGCAGGCTTATATGTACCTGAAACCGGGATTGTTGATTATAAAACTGTAACAGAGAAATATTCGGAGATATTTAAGAAATCAGGGGGAGGGGTTAAGACCGGCTGCAGGTTTGTATCTCTTAAAAAAGATGGAAGCGGTTTAATTGCTGAAACTACTGGTGGAGAATTCAGCTGCAGGATGCTTGTAAACTGCGGCGGCCTTTATTCCGACAGGATTGCCAAACTTTGCGGTGTTGAACCCGGACTTCAGATCATTCCATTCCGCGGTGAATATTATAAGCTGAAAAAGAAAAAAGAATACCTGGTAAAGAATCTTATTTATCCTGTACCCGATCCGGGTTTCCCTTTTCTGGGTGTGCACTTTACAAGGATGATGAAAGGAGGAGTTGAGGCAGGACCGAATGCGGTACTTGCATTAAAACGGGAGGGATATTCGCGCAGCGATTTTGCACTGAAAGACATTCTGGAGATGTCTGTTTTCCCGGGATTCTGGAGGATGGCAGCAAAACATTACAAAATGGGTTTCAAAGAATACTACCGTTCCTTCAGTAAAGCTTCGTTTGTTCATTCTCTACAGAAGTTAATTCCTGAAATAACTGCGGATGATATAGAGGCCGGCGGGGCAGGTGTACGTGCACAGGCCCTTGAAAAAGACGGTAGACTTACCGATGATTTCAGAATTATTGAAGCAGAAAAAATGATTCATGTTCTGAACGCTCCTTCACCGGCGGCGACGGCTTCATTAAGTATAGGGGACAAAATCTCGCAGCTTATAATCAGCAGGCTTCGATAATTATTGTTTTAACTATCACATAACTTTTCATCTTTCAGGTATATCTTATTATAAATATTAAGAGAAAGGATTTTCAATGCCCGAACTTCCGGATGTAGAAAATTTCAGAAGATATTTTAACCGAACTTCTTTACACAAACAAATTGAGAAGGTTGATGTTGGTGCAAAGCGAATGCTTAAAGGTGTTTCTTTACGAACTCTGCAGATGAATTTAATAAATGAGAAATTTGACAAGACGAGCAGGCACGCCAAATATCTCTTCGCCCATACAAATAATGATAAAATAATGGTGCTGCACTTTGGAATGACAGGATCTTTACATTATTACAAGGATGACAAAGACAAACCCGAACACACACGAATGCTCATCTACTTTAAGAATGGTTATCACCTTGCATTTGATTGTCCCCGGAAATTCGGGAATATATTTCTGATTGAAGACAAACAGAAATTTATTGAGAAGAAAAAATTAGGGCCCGACCCCGCTGCGGATAAATTTAATCTTTTAAAGTTCAGGGAAATTCTAGACGGAAAACGTGGAACAATTAAATCAACATTGATGGATCAAAAAACTATTTCAGGCCTGGGGAATATTTATTCAGACGAGATACTGTTTAATGCCGGCATCCACCCTGCATCTAAAACTGAAAAACTTAACAATGACCAGATCGCAAAGATTTACCACATGATGGATAAGGTCCTTAATAAGGTAATAGATATTAATGCTGATATACAGAAGATGCCGAGGACATACCTGCTTCCGAACCGCAAACCCGGTGAAGACTGTCCCAGATGCAGCGGAAAAATCAGAAAAAAAACAATCGGAGGAAGATCAGCATACTTTTGTGACAAACACCAGAAAAAGGTCAGCTGATAGTTCTCAATCACCTTAAAAAGTGGGAATTCCTCCTTTTTGCTATTTTGTGATACAGCCAAACACTCCTTGCATATTCAATTCGTAAGTTCATATTAAGAAATAAGTTGCGATAAATTAACGGCAGGAGGAAGCTATGCTGCGCAGCGTAAAAGAGATGGAAGGATTCAGGATAAAAGCTATAGACGGAGAGATAGGCAAACTTCACGAATTTTATTTTGACGATCACACCTGGATAATACGGTATATAATTGTAGATACCGGTTCCTGGCTTGCTGAAAAACTTGTGCTTGTTTCACCAGAATCATTTAAATCACTGGACTGGGATAAAAGGATATTTGAAGTAAATCTGGACAAACAGCAGATTGAAGATAGTCCCGATATAGATAGGGAAAGACCCGTTTCCAGGCAGAAGGAAACAGAGTTGATAGGCTATTACGGATGGCCGATGTACTGGACAGGGATAGGAGGTCCAACTATCGGAGCCTTCCCACCTGCTAATGCAGCAATCACTAAAACCGAAGAAGAGATACTTGAGATGCGAAGGAAAGAAGGACAGGATGATCCCAATCTCAGGAGTACCCGGACAGTAATAAGTTACGGAATACATGCGAACGACGGGCATATAGGTCATGTTGAAGATTTCCTGGCTGATGACGAATCGTGGAACATCCGCTACCTGATTGTTGATACCAAAAATCTTCTGCCGGGAAAGAAAGTTATTACAGCGCTGGACTGGATTGAAAAAATAGTATGGAGTGAATCCGATGTTTATCTAAAGCTAACGAAAGAAGAGATTAAAAACAGTCCGGAGTACGATCCTTCAGAGACAGTGGGAAGGGATTACGAAAATAAAATTCATGAGTATTACGGGAAAAAGAAATACTGGGAAAAATAAATCAAGAAAATGAGTGAGAACCAGATCAGGCAGAACAAAGCGACAAAAAAATGGGTGATTTTTGCACCCGACAGAGGAGACAGGCCGAAAGATTTCGCCGCCAAGCAAAAGAAAAAAGTACTGCCCAGGTATGATAAGAACTGTCCTTTTTGTTCAGGCAATGAAGACAAGCTGACAAAAATCATTCTTGAAATGCCGGATAAAAACGGGAACTGGCAGACCAGGGTTGTCCCCAATAAATATCCTGCATTAATTCCTGACGGCGATACACGAAGAAAGAAGGAAGATATTTATTTAAGGATGAACAGTTACGGAAGGCATGAAGTAATAATAGAGAGTCCTTATCATAACAAGGATATTTCTCAAATGACATCCGATGAAATTCATCGTGTTATTGAAACATATCACAAGCGTTACCTGGACGTAATGCAGACAAATAAGAACATGATCCCCGTCATTTTCAGGAACCACGGAGAACATGCAGGAACATCATTGCTTCACCCGCATTCTCAATTAATTGTAACCGGCTTTGTACCTCATCATATAAGGTGGCATGAGATAGAAGCCCAGAGATATCACGATGAATGGGGACGATGTGTTTTCTGTGAAATGCTGAAATACGAGCTTAAGAAGAGAATAAGAGTTGTGATGGAAGAAAAGACTATGGTCGCCTTCGTACCTTACGCAGCCGATACGCCTTATGAAACCTGGATAATTCCCCGTCAGCACAAAGCTGATTTCGGAAAAATAACCGACTATGAAAAAGCAGATCTTGTTGTAATACTGCAGGGTATACTTTCAAAATATTATACTAAACTGAACGATCCCGACTATAATTACATCATTAATACTTCAGCACGATATGAAGCAGGGGAACCTCATCTGCACTGGTATCTGCAGATTCGTCCCAGGTTTACAACAAGAGCAGGATTTGAGATTGGTTCGGGGATCAGCATCAACCCCTCCATTCCAGAATATGATGCCGCATTTTTAAGAGAGGATTGAAAGAGGGTTCTGCCTGTGATACAACTATCAGCGGGCACCTTGTTTAATTGCTTTTAGGAATCATTATTTCTTTAATTATAGTTGAAATTAAAAAGGAAATTAGAATGGGCGACGAAAAGAAAAATGACGACAGAAAGAAAATGAAACCGGAGTACAGGGTTCCTCAAACAACAGGATGGTGGAAGTACCTCATAATATTCTTCCTGTTCTGGATAGTGATTTCCTATTTTTTCAATGTATTTGGAGAAAATCCTTCCGCCACAATTTCATATTCAGCATTTAAGAATCAGGTTAAAAAAGGGAATGTTGATTATATTACTATGAAGGGAAACGAAATCAGCGGAAAATTCAGAACAAAGTTCCTTCCTCCCTCCCATGCTAAAAAGGACACCACTGAGTACAGTTACTTTTCAACTACAAAGCCTGCGGTTTATGACAATGAATTGATGAATATACTGGATAATAATAATGTGACCATAAATGCCAAATCTCAGGACAATTCCTGGTTAACGTATATGCTTATAATGGTCCTGCCATGGATACTGATATTCGGATACTTTTTTTACATCCGGAGGAAAATGCAAGGGCAGATGGGGGGTATGACCGGAGGCGGCGGGAGCGGACTTTTCGGGATAGGCAAGTCGAGAGCCAAACGATTCAGGAGACAAAAAGCTGGAGTGACTTTTAATGATGTAGCAGGACTTGAAAGCGCAAAACAGGATTTAAGAGAGATAATTGATTACCTGAAAGAACCGGGTAAGTTTACAAAGCTCGGAGCTGACATCCCAAAAGGTATTTTACTCATGGGACCTCCAGGAACTGGTAAAACCCTCCTGGCAAGAGCCACTGCAGGTGAAGCAGACGTGACGTTTTACAGTATTAGCGGATCTGAATTTATCGAAATGTTTGTCGGTGTAGGAGCCTCCAGGGTAAGAGACTTGTTTGAAAATGCAAAGAAAGAATCTCCTGCTGTTATTTTTATAGATGAAATCGATTCTGTAGGAAGGGCACGAGGCACAGGTCTCGGCGGCGGACATGATGAAAGGGAACAGACTCTTAATCAGATCCTTTCGGAGATGGATGGATTTGAACGAAATGAATCAGTTGTTGTAATGGCTGCAACCAACCGGCCGGATGTGCTTGACCCTGCATTGACAAGACCAGGAAGGTTTGACAGAAGAATCACACTCGAGTTCCCTCAGAAAGGTGCACGAAAAAAAATACTTGAAATACACACCCGTCATGTTCCCCTGGATGGAGAGGTGAACCTTGAAAACATTGCGGCAAGAACAGTAAGTTTCTCCGGGGCAGATCTAAAAAACCTTGTCAACGAAGCAGCACTGCTGGCAGGAAGGAAGAAAAAAACTTCGGTGAATATGCAGGATTTCGAAGAAGCAAGGGATAAGATCCTGCTCGGTGCAGAACGTGAAGAGATGATAAATGATGAGGAGAAGAAAGTAGTAGCCTACCACGAGGCCGGGCATGCCCTTGTTGCAAATCTTCTTCCCAACACCGATCCGCTGCAGAAAGTTAGCATAATCCCACGCGGACTTTCACTTGGAATTACCGAGCAAATCCCTGAAACAGAGAGGTATAATCTGAAAAAACAATACCTGCTCGATAGAATTACAGTAGCTCTGGGGGGAAGAGCGGCTGAAAGAATTGTATTCGATGACGTAACAAACGGGGCGGCGGAAGACTTCCGGCAGGTTACCAGGATTGCGAGAAAGATGGTCTGCAACTGGGGTATGAGCGATAAATTGGGACC
>Ga0075277_1000008_pt1 | contig 13264 bp, 16 predicted proteins | sample SF_Rice_10C_0N_1_FD_69771 | JGI IMG/M metagenome (GOLD analysis project Ga0075277, IMG submission 69771) | Rice paddy soil microbial communities from Twitchell Island, California, USA - SF_Rice_10C_0N_101 | ecosystem: Environmental > Terrestrial > Soil > Paddy field/soil | place: USA: Twitchell... | reverse complement strand
TAGAAAATTGCATTATATTCTTTACGTTTATGCAAATTCAGGGAACTTATAGACCGCGGTTCGAATCCGTGAATCCGCATAATTCGCTAAATTCTTTTTCACAGATCTCCTTCGATCGGCCTTACAAGAATTTCTTCTGTAACCATACTGCTCTTTTCAAGGTAGGCAGAAACTATTACCCTTGCGATCTCTTCGGGATTAAGCATTCTTTCTGAATGTTCTTCCCGAACAGCTGCAGGCCACATCGGGGTTTCAGTCGTTCCCGGTATAACATTGATTACCCGGATCTTATGCTTTCGTACTTCCTCCCTCAGAACATTTGAATAGCCCAGCAGACCCATCTTCGATGCAGCATAAGCGCTGCTGTTAGTGAAAATCTTTTTGGTTACTATCGAAAGAATATTAATTATAGTCCCTCCTCCCCGTTCAATAAAATGAGGCAGGAGATATTTAATAGTGTAGATGGAACCGAGAAGGTTTGTATTAATTACATCATCAATTTCATTAGTGGAGTTTTCTTCCGCAAGTTTCCAGGAGGTAATTCCCGCATTATTTACAAGACAATCGATGTCGCTTTCCGCAAGTATTTTTTTTACAGTCTGATCGACGTTAGCGGAAGAGGCAACATTACAGGGATAGATTTCGACCGACAGCTTGTCCTTTTTTAACTCCTTGCTCAGTCTCTCCAGCTCAGTAACCCTCCTCGCGGAAACGAAAACTTTACTTCCAACCCTGGCAAATTCGGATGCAGCAGCCCTTCCAATTCCGCTGCTTGCACCAGTTATCCATATTGCAGCTTTATCTTTAGCCATCACTCAGCTTTCCTCTTATCAGCGTCATAAACTCGGCCCGGGTTCGTGCATCTTCTTTAAATACTCCGTGCACTGCACTGGCAACGGCCGCAGAGTTCTGTTTTTCAACTCCCCGCATCATCATACACATATGGTATGCTTCAGATACTACTGCAACACCCTGGGGTTTCAGATATTCGTCTAATGTATCGGCAATCTCCTGGGTCATTCTTTCCTGCACCTGGAGTCTCCTTGAAAAAACATCTACAATCCTGGGTATCTTGCTTAATCCGACAATCTTTCCATCCGGTATATATGCCACGTGAACCTTACCGTAAAACGGCAGCATATGGTGCTCGCACAAACTGTAAAAATCTATATTTTTTACTAAAACCATTTCATCATATTTTTCATTGAACACGGCATTATTCAGTACTTCTTCAATTTTCTGATGATATCCTGATGTAAGAAAATCGTATGCTTTTGCTACTCTTTTGGGAGTATTTAACAAACCTTCCCGTTTAGGATCCTCCCCTATTTCTTTTAATAACTCGGAAACCAGGTTCTGAACTTTTGCGTACTCCAAATTATTCTCCTCGATATTCAACAATATTTTTTTCTGTCTCAAACAATTTAATGGAATATAATTTACCCGAAGGCAGCCTGCCTTTTAGCTCGTTAAAAATAGCTTTTGCTATATTTTCAGCCGAAGGGATTATGCCTTTCATAAAGTCTGTTTCGGTATTCAGGTTTTTATGATCGACTTTTTGAAGGACATTTTCGTTTATTATATTCTTCAGGATTTTCAGATCGATCACAAAACCCGTAGCCGGGTCGGGTTCGCCTGCAACAGTAACTTCAAGAACGTAATTATGTCCATGCCAGTTAGGATTACTGCACTTCCCGAATATCTGCAGGTTCATTTCATCGCTGTAGGAAGGATTATACAGGCGGTGAGCTGCACTGAAGGTTTCTCTCCTTTTTACATAAACCATTTAGCCCTCTTAGTTTTTAAGCGCGACGAGTAATTCCTCATTATGCCCGTCTACCTTAACTTTCGGAAAAATCTTTTTGATTTTTCCATTCACATCAATTACCACTGTTGTTCGTTCAACTCCCATATATTTTCTTCCGTACATACTTTTTTCTTTCCAGACTCCGTAAGTTTCAATCACATCCCTATCTTCATCGCTCAGCAGATTGAAAGGAAGATCATATTTATCGGCAAACTTTTTATGCGATTTAACTGAATCGGGACTTACACCAAGGATGACTGCATCCACATTCTTAAATTTCGGGAACTCATCTCTGAAATTGCAGGCTTCTTTTGTACAGCCGGATGTATTATCCTTCGGGTAAAAATACAAAATAATATTCTTCCCCTTAAAATCTTTTAATGAAATAGTTTCACCGTCCTGGTTTTGCAAACTAAAATCAGGAGCCTTCATTCCTTCTTCAACCATTTTAATCTCCGTTTGAATTGTCAGTAGCGGGGAATCGAAGGATCTACTTCAACAGACCATGCTTCGATCCCTCCTTTGAGGTTAATTAAATTTCTGAATCCTTTCTCGGCAAGAAACCTGCAGACATTTGCGCTCCTTACACCAGTGTGACAATATATTATAAGCTCATCATCATTGCCCAGTTCATTAATATGCTGCATGAAATTACTCATAGGCATCAGCTTGGAATTTTCAATATGAGCTATCTTATGTTCCCACTCTTCTCTCACATCAATAAGCCTTGCGCTGTTATTATTCTCAAGCATTTGCTTTACTTCGGATGGATTTAAATCTCTGAACTTAATTAAATTGTTTCCGGAATCTTTAAACATATCAGTCGTTCTCCAGTGTTTTTTTAATTGAATCATAATCGGGCTGATCACCCGGTGTGGGACAAATTTCTTTATATTTTATTTTCCCGTCTCTGCCTATAACAAATGCCGACCTTTTTGAAACACCGTTGTAGGAATACTTTTCAGGGTTATAAAGTTCGTAAAGCGAATCATACTTTCTTGATACTTCCTTATTGAAATCGCTCAGCAGATTGAAGTTTAGTTTATTCATATCCCTGAATATTTTTAAAGTATAAGGACTATCTACACTTATGCCGATAACCTGGGCATCCAGGTCCAGATTATTATTAAATTCATCCTGCATCCTTCTCATTTCTTTAGTGCATACGGAAGAAAATGCAAATGGAAAGAATAGAAGTACAATATTTTCTCCTTTATAATCGGATAGCGACATATCCTCCGAATCCTGGTTCTTCAGGGTAAATTCAGGAGCAGTATCTCCTATTTCAACAGGCATAATATTATCTTCCTTCTCCTTAGAATGGTTTAAGTATATAGATTATAAAAGCTTAGGATAATAAGGAATAAAATTATACAATAAAGGAAGTACATTCAAGTTTGTTTGAATTCCTGTAATTTAAAACACCAGGAAAAACAGATTTGAAATGGTACAGCCGCATATTTGGTGGCAAAAGATTTAGGCATAAAGTTTAATAAGTCTGAAAAAGAATAAATCTTTGTCATTTACGCCCCTGAGAGTTGCCAGAAAGAACTTCAGTTTTCTGTTAAAATTTTCAAGAGAAGCATTAGTTGATCTGTTAACCAGATAGTTAAGGATTCCGCCCAGGTTTGAGAATATTGTCTTTGCTGCAGTTATCAGTATTGTTATTCCACTATTTTTTGCTCTTTTAATCCAATCTTTCAAGTGGAACTCTGCCTGAAGCCTGCTCTTCCAATACATTATCATACATTGTCTGATTTGAAGCTATTCTTGTTATGACATTCAATAAAGGGGGATTCGATGGCTGAAGACTTAAGGTGATTTGGATTGAAGAATAAAAAATCAATTTATTTTGCAAAGGATAATATTGTACGGGACAAACCGCAAGGCTTATTATATGATTTATCCCATCAAAATATCCGTCCGAAGATAACTTGACAAGATCAATTGGAAAAGGATTTTGAGATCGGTACGTCTCCTCATCGGGTGCGATGAATTCATATCCCCCAAACCCAATCGAAGTTGGCGTAGGAGGCTGCTTTGGATAAATCCAATGTGAAAGACCGATTGTATCTCGTTCAGCGAAACTTAAATTTATTTCGGCTAATTTCTGATCGTTTGGTATGATTAGTCTTATATATTTTACTGGTAACTCTGGATTTGCTAATTCTTCAGTAGGTTGTAGGTCACTGTAAGACACCTGAGTGTAGAGGTTGGAGTCGTCTCCGACAACATCTGATAGTGTCAATTCTTCACGTGAGAAGTTAACTGTATGTGTTACCTGAGCATATAGATGTGATAAACAAAAAGAAAATAAAATTATAAAATATAATTTCATTTTATCCCCATTAGAAATGTTATATAAAATTGTTGATTAGTTCATTGTTGGATATATTATTTAATAAGGATCATCTTGATTAGTAATGTTCCACCTCCTTTTATATTAAGTTTACAAAAATAAGTACCGCTGCTTAAGTTATATTTGGATGCATTAAACTCCACATTATATTCCCCGGGTAATTGTTCCTGATTAACAAGAGTAACAACTTCATTCCCGAGGATATCAAATACCTTTAATTGTACTAACTTTTGGGAATAAGATTCTCCCTTGGGAACCGAATATCTTATAGTTGTTGAAGGATTAAATGGGTTGGGATAATTCTGGAATAAATGGAAATAAGCAGGACTGGCGTCAGGCGTATTAGTAATTGCGGTGGGTTTGTGATATGAAAAGAGGAATAATTTACCCAAAGAATTTTCCGGGTCAGGGAAGTCGGGAGCCATTGCAAGAATTTCATCATACCCATCATTATTGATATCGCCTGCAAAAGATACATAATGGGAAAATCCTATCGAATCATCATCAACGATATTCAAATCATAATATAAATCGAATACATCTGCGCCAAGATATACCCTTATCCGCCATTCATCCCCGAAGATCAGATCACTATATCCGTCTCCATTTATATCACCGCCTGCATCAAAAGAGTAACCAGATCCGACTGTCAACGGATCTTGCAGTCCATTTAAATAAATTTTTGTCCCCGGGCCCCAGAATGTGCAAAAATCTGTTATGCCATCCTTATTCAAGTCGTTAGCATTTTTTATATCTTTACCAGCTTCTGAGGGCCTCAGCAATTCTGAGATAATAACTGTATCGGGAATATTGCTTATCTGGCTGCCCCCTGAATAGATAAATACTTTGCAGGTATCATATCCGGCTGGGCCAGCCGGTGCGCCGACCGCGATATCATCAAAATCATCATTATTGATATCTCCGATATTTGCAGCACTTGCGCCGAAGAAGTCTCCGATTGTGTTGCTTGTAAGGGTTATACTTTTTTCCCACGAAATTGTATCTCCTCCCCAGAACAAGTAGACGTATCCCTTTTCGTCAGACCAATTATAATCTGCACAAATGGCAAAATCATTATAGCCGTCTTTGTTTATATCTCCCATTTTCACAACTGGGTCTCCAAATCGAGACCCCACTACATCAGGCTGAGAAAATTCATTTACAGGAATCGTATCAATCGTTTGTCCTCCGTAATACAGAAACACCTTTGATTCTGTAATTGGACCAATTTGACCTACAAGAACAAAATCATCATAACCATCATTATTTACATCCCCGATACCGTAACCGCTACCTAGATAATGATAATAATAATTGCCGGGAAAATGGAAAATCACGTCGGGATTCAGATCAAAATTTGATGATCCGAGGTATAATTCCATAACAGTTGGATCCGAGGGTACCCCTGTTTGTTTTCTCAGAATAAAGTCGTCAAATCCATCATTGTTAATATCCCCGATGGCGCTGGGATAGTTAATCGACTGTTCGGAGGACTCACCCGAAAGGGTACCGACAAGATAAAGACTGTCTTGAGCTAATGTAATAGTTATAAAAAGTGAAAAAAAGAATAAGATAGAAATGAAATACTGGAATAAATGATATCTATTTTCCATACTTTCCCCAAAATTACTAAGTATTCAGCAGATGCATAGGCCTGTAACAAGGCTATAAAAGGCCTTCCTTTTTCGTCCAGAATTTGAACCCGTCCTCAAGATGTTCAAAGGAATCTATAGCCCAGAGGATCGGCTGAAGGTGCCATACATCGTAATCCTGTCTCACCAGTTTGTCGGGGTCAAAGTCCCTCACTTCTACATCATCAGACAGTGCATGGGTTACTTCTTCTTTGGAGGAAATAATACCTGCTCCGTAAATTCTTATCCCCTGCGGCTTTTTAATCAGTCCGAATTCAACTGTAAACCAGTGGAACGTCTCAAGGTACTTCCGGTTGATGCCCTCAGCGTGAAATGCAGCTTCCCCGAACATCTGGTAGAATGATGCAAAATTATCGTCAGTCAGCAGCGGCATATGACCGAACATATCGTGGAAGCAGTCAGGGGCGGGAGTGTAATCAAGTTCATCCTTCCCTCTTATGTAATCTGTTGAAGGGAATACCTTTTTCTGCAGAAGCTCGAAGAAATTCTGCTCGTGAATTAAACCGGGTACCCTGGCTATTTTCCAGCCCGTAGTTTTATGAAAGACTTTGCTTAAATCCATTAGTGCAGGGATCTTATCAGCACTGAAATTTAATTTCTTGGTTCCGTTCATATATTCTTCACATACTCTTCCGGGAAGATATTTCATCTGCCTATCGTAAAGAAATTTCCATATTTCATGATCAGATTCGGGATAGTCAGGATAAGGAATTTCATCATGGGTGGGCACCGGTCCTGTTAATCTCTGGGGAATGCACCGCGGATCAACTCCCTCCTGTGCAGCCTTTTCATATGCGGATATAATCTTCTCATGCTTTGGATCGTTCATTTTTAACTTCCCGGATTATTCTTGTTTGGAATTTAATGGAACATAAATATTATGGATATTAATTTCAACCACACAGCGCATAGGGTGAAAGGAGAGGTTTTGGACGTAAGTTTATGAAATCCTGTAATCAGATAATATTTACTTCTTCTTCCAGCACAACCTCAAATTTTTCGTATACAGAACGCTTTATCTCTTTGGCGAAATGAAGTATTTCCCCGCCGGATGCTTCACCGTAATTGATTATTACCAGTGCATGCCTGATATGGGTACCTGTGTTCCCTTTTCTGAATCCCTTCCATCCTGCTTTTTCGATTAGCCACGCCGCGGGAAGTTTAATGTTCCCGTTGTCAAGCGGATAACCCTTGATATCAGGATATTTCTCCTTCAAAAAAGTGTAGTCTGCCGGTATTATTTCAGGATTCTTAAAGAAACTGCCTGCATTGCCTGTTACCGCAGGATCAGGAAGCTTTTCTCTTCTGATTCTGGTAACCGCTTCGCTTATATCTTTTATATTAAAACTGCTTTTACCTGTCTTCTCAAGCTCTTCCTTAACATTTCCGTACCCGGTTCTTATTTCCGGATCCTTATTGAGCTTCAATCGTATTTTCGAGACAGCAAATTTATTTTTAAGCTCATTCTTAAAGATGCTGTACCGGTATCCGAAGCTGCAGTCACTCTTATAGAAGATGTCCGGTTTTCCTGTTTCAGTATAAAATCCCCTCAGACTCTCAAAAGTTTCACTTAGTTCCTCGCCGTATGCACCAATGTTCTGAATCGGAGCTGCACCCGCAGTTCCCGGAATAAGTGCAAGGTTTTCAATCCCCCCAAGGTTCCTGTTCACACAATAATTCACAAGTTCATTCCAGTTAACACCTGCTCCTGCTTCAATTATGGCTGTTTGTTCATCTTCACTGATTATTTCAATACCCGGGATAGAATTCTTAATTACGAGTCCGTCGTAATCTTTGGTCAGCAGGATATTGCTTCCGCCTCCGAGGATAAACCTGCGGTACGACTTTAATTCATCGTTAGAAAGGATCTCAAATAATTCATCTTCGCTGCCTGCATTTACAAACGCTTTAGCTGCTGCTTCTACACCGAATGTGTTGAATCTTTTGAGGGAATAATTTTTTGCTATTTCCATTAAAATGAAACTTTTTAACTAAAAGCAGATACCGCTTAAATCATCTGGAATAGGCTGACTCCAAATTCCCGGCCTCCGGCTCTTCTCCCATAATCTATCAGCTACTGATAACGATCAAGCCGGAACTTTTCACCTAAATAAAGTTTGCGCACTTCCTCATCCTCTGCCAGCATTTCTGCTCCCCCTGATTTAAATATAACCCCGCTGATGAGGATGTAAGCATTGTCAACAATACTTAACGTCTCATGCACATTGTGGTCGGTAATCAATACACCTATTCCGCGGTTTTTCAGATTAGCAACAATGTTCATAATATCTTCCACTGCAATAGGATCGATGCCTGCAAACGGTTCGTCAAGAAGGATAAAGCTCGGATCGGTAGCAAGAGCACGTGCTATCTCGGTACGCCTTCGTTCACCGCCGCTTAGCTGGAAGCCGATGCTTTTCCTGATGTGAGTTATACCCAGATCTTCCAGCAGACTCTCGCACTTCTCTTTTCTTTCCTTATTTGAGAGCTTGATCATCTGAAGAACAGCCATCAGGTTATCTTCCACCGACAGTTTCCGGAAAATTGATGCCTCCTGGGGAAGGTAGCCCACGCCCATACGGGCACGCTTGTACATTGGGACTTTAGTAATTTCCTTATCATCAAGAAAAACCTTCCCGCTGTCGGGCCTGATCATCCCTGTTATCATATAAAAGGTGGTAGTCTTTCCTGCACCGTTAGGACCAAGCAATCCTACTATCTCACCCTTTGAAACCTTTACCGAGGTTTTATTCACGACGGTTCTGTGCTTGTAAATTTTTACAAGATCTTCACTTCTTAAAGTTTTTTCATCCATAATTATTGCAATGTATCCATTGGTGAAAATATTCTTCCTGCCGGTTTAATCTGTTTTATAAGTTCGCTCTTTGCTGGACGGTTAGTAACAAGGTTAAACCTCGGCAATGCAAAAGTCTGTTCCTTGCCTCTCACCAGGTTCTCCGGGTAATATTCACTTTTCGGTGAACCGTATAAGCGGACCTCATTTATTTTCTTTCCTTTGAAGTTTAATGATGCAGATTCGGCCGATGACTGCGTCAATCCGTTAGGCTTCTCTTCATCGGTAAACATATAATAGACATTATAAACACTTCCCTTAACTTCAACCCGGTTAATACTTCCGTTGGCAAAATACATAATTAATCCATCGCCTGAAATCTGGTTAAACCTGTCTTGATAAATATCATTGGGAGAAAGCACAAATGCATTCCCTATATCTTCAAGTGCCTTTACCTCGTTGTCGCTTAGAAAAATAATGATGGAATCTCCGGTCAGCTGTGTCTGCTCATTCCATAAAACCGGCTTCATATCCCCTTCTTTCTTCCGGTATGTAATAATCTTCTCATCATCTTTTTCATATATCGAATAATCATTCAGAGAGGCAAATGTTCCCCTCCAGATTTTTACCGAATCCTCTGCCTTAAAAAGATTGATTGTGTCACGCCACGATTCCATCGATGTTGATTTGATTATCAGCGTATCAAGCGTAGTCTGCATACTGTCGCTGCCTGTAATAAGAGAATCCGGCAGTCGTGTAAGTATGGTATCCACCTGAAGCAGCAGAGGCTTTTTATCTATGACTGTATGAAATTCCTGAGCATAATCCATAAGGTGCTCGCCGAATATCTGAGCATTGTTGCTTTTGCTCTCTATCCGGACTTTACTGGTGGCAAATGTTACTCTCGAATTCCTAAAATGCTCAAGGGTATCGGCATCGATAATATTGTCCTCCTGAATAATCTTAACGTTGCCGACAGCTATAGCACGGTCTTCTTTCTTGAAGTAAGTCAGCTTCTGAGAAGTGAGCGTACTTGCTGTATCGTACAGGGTAACCCTGCTTCTGAATATTGCTTTATCATCATTAAAAAAATATTCGCCTGAATCGGCTGAAAGAATAACTTTTTTATCGTCAAGCTGAACTCCGGCACTGCTTTCTGCGCGTCTTTCATCTCCGTAATAAAATCCGCGGGGGGTTTTGATTGTCATACTGTCCTGTTTCACAACAACATTGCCGATCAGTTCAGCATCGTTACGGGAGATATACTGAATAGCTTTATTGCAGGTGATCACTACATTACCCTGTGTAAGCACAACATTTCCATATACTTCACGTGTAGTTTCTCCGCTGACAATCCTTCCTATGAGGCTATCGCCTACAACGGTGATCATCTCTCCCTTTTCCTGTGAAATCCCGTTCACAAAAAAGAGAATGATCATTGAAGCTATTTGAAAATATTTAATCATATTTATTTAAGACTATCGGCTCTTGCGGTATATGTAATATTATAGATGACATAATTAGTAAGATTCTGGTTCGATTCAAATCCATAACCCTGAATTTTCTCTTTATCGGTAAGTATAGTAACAAATTCATCCGATACAATTTTCGCATCTTTGTTCCGCCACATCAGCTCGTTTGTTTTAATGGTTACTCCGCTGTCGCTTATTGCAACCACACTATCAACGGCGTAAAGATTCTTTGTTGCATCATCAACCTTCCCTTTTTTGGATGTGAGGGTTGTTGTTTTTATTTCATCAGGATTGTAGAAATCCACCCTGACCCCGCTGTCAAGCAGGGTTTCTTTACTCTCAGCAAATACTCTAAGGTGTCCTGCGTAAAGTATTGCGGTAGTTCGTCCCGAATCCGAAAATATCACTTTGGCATCCCAGCTTTCCTGTGCAGGTATTTCCTCCTCGTTGAGATCTGGGTTAATATGCGGTCTTACTTTTTTTTCACCGCAGCCGATGTGTAGAAATACTAATGCTGCGGCAAGGAATAATAAATATCTCATCTCTGCTGAAGTCCGAGGTTGATTAAATCATGCAGATGCAGTATCCCGGCAGGTTTGCTGTCGTCATCCACAATTACCAGTGTGGTAATCTTGAAATTTTCCATCTGCTGTAAAGCAAATGATGCAAGATAAAATTCCTTTGTAACTTTTGGATTTTTTGTCATAATATCTTCAGCCGTAAGGCTCTTGATCTCGAGTGTCTTTTCAAGCAGCCTTCTTAAATCGCCGTCGGTTATAATCCCGGTAAGTACTCCTGCCGGATTCACAACACAGGTAGTTCCAAGTCTCTTTGAAGTTATTTCAAGTATGACATCTTTAATCGATGCATTTTCGCACACAGAAGGAATTTTGTCTCCTTTGATCATAATTTCTTTTATCTGAAGAGACAGCCGCTTGCCAAGGCTTCCTCCCGGATGAAGAAATGCAAAATCTTCTGCAGTAAAATCTCTTTTCTCCAGCAGTGCAACAGAAAGTGCATCACCCATTGCAAGAGTTGCAGTGGTTGAGGCTGTGGGAGCAAGATCATGCGGACAGGCTTCCTCTTTTACACCTATGTTTAGAAAAATATCGCATTCTCTGGCTAGCCGCGATTCTTTTGAACCGCACATTGTAATCAGGGATACTTTCAATCGCTTGAGCATCGGCAGCAAATTCGAAATTTCCTCTGTATTACCGCTTTTACTTATCAGGATTACAACATCTTCCTGTCTCACCATTCCAAGATCGCCGTGCAGAGCATCTGTTGGATGAAGATAGATTGAGGCCGTTCCGGTGGAATTTAAAGTCGCCACAATCTTGCGTGCAATTAGTCCGGATTTCCCCATACCTGTTAGTACCACGCGTCCTTTACAACTGTAAATGGTATCCACTGCCTTTACAAATTCCTCATCTATACTGCTCTCAAGACCGGCAACAGCAGCTGCTTCAATCCTGATTACTTCCTTACCCTTTTTAATTATTTCTTCTGAGTTCAATTTTTAGCCTTCCTGAACAAATCTTTTATACTTTTAGGACTTTTGATCTGCACTTCCTGATCCAGGTATTTTGAAAAATCTATAGAGAACCTTCTTAAATATTTATTATACAGGACCAAAGCATTGATCAGATCATTGTCTGTAAAATCATCTTGTTTCTGAAACATTAACCGCGGATTAAGAGCTTCATTCGGATCCTTGATTCTTTTAAATCGCATAAGTTCATTATAGTAATTCGTAATGGGTATCAGATGATTAACTCCGCTCTCATTTTCGTGAAGCCATATCTTTTTGTGCGAAGGTGCAAATACAAGTACATATTTATTCTTTGAAATGACTACTTCCCTTACACCTTCTTTATCGCCTGGAGATTTATCACCGGGATTCCATTCAGAGTAGCTCCACTTTTCCTGTTCCTTAATTTCATCAGGAATACTTTCTGCATTCTTAACAGCAAGATCAATTTCGATTTCATCATCTAGTTCTTCATTTATCAGGATATCAATTTCATCACCCGGGGTGATTATGGTTCCGGCTGTAAATACAGGCGTTGAAGCAAATGACAGATCAGGAATTGTGTTTTCTTTTCCAAGGATAAAATTATTGTTATTAAATCTTCCATAACCTGTTACCATAAGCTCATCAATTTTTTCCCTGTAGTATTTATATCCCGGTTTCTCTTCCGGCAGAATAGAAAAGAGAAGGTATTTCTCCTGACTGGTTAATTGCCTTGGAAATTGTTTTGTACCGGAATTCATGCTGATCCCTTTGTTATTATGTCAATCTTTTTAATCTCTTCAAGGAGTTGTTTCAACCTGCCTAGAGGAAACTGGCTTGAGGCATCGCTTAATGCTTTTTCCGGTTCAGGATGTACTTCAAGAAAAAGGGCATCTATGCCTACAGCAGCGGCAGCTTTTGCGAGATATTTTATGTATTCCGGCTGCCCCCCGCTTGTGTTTCCTTTGGATGGGAGCTGTACAGAATGGGTTGCATCCATCACCACAGGATAACCAAGTTCACGCATAATTACCAGCGAACGCATATCTACAATAAGGTTGTGATAGCCGAATGTCGTACCTCTCTCAGTGAGCATAATCTTTTTATTGCCGGTTGAAAGAACTTTATCGGCGGCATATTTCATATCTTCAGGTGCAAGGAACTGTCCCTTTTTAATATTAATAACTTTTCCTGTTTCACCGGCAGCGAGAAGTAAATCTGTCTGCCTGCATAAAAAAGCAGGGATCTGCAGGACATCAGCATATTCTGCGGCCATTTCAGCCTCTGCTGGAAGATGTATATCAGTTAATACCGGCACCTCGAATTCAACTCTGACGGCACCCAGTATTTTAAGTGCTTCTTTATTACCTATACCTGTAAAAGAAGTCGAGCTGGTGCGGTTTGCCTTTTTATAACTTGCTTTAAATATAAAGGGTATGCTTAGTCCGGCTGTAATCGATTTTATCTCTGCAGCTGTTTGTCTTACAAGCTTTTCACTTTCAACCACGCAGGGACCGGCAATAAGTACAAAAGGATTATTGCCGCCTGCTTTTATCTTGCCTACTTCAACCATATTCTTAATCAATCTGATTTAATATGAAGCAAATATAAAAAAAAGCGTTTACTTAATGAATTCAAACGGCGAGTGACTTAATTTAGAAACAGGA
>Ga0075277_1000007_pt1 | contig 13273 bp, 13 predicted proteins | sample SF_Rice_10C_0N_1_FD_69771 | JGI IMG/M metagenome (GOLD analysis project Ga0075277, IMG submission 69771) | Rice paddy soil microbial communities from Twitchell Island, California, USA - SF_Rice_10C_0N_101 | ecosystem: Environmental > Terrestrial > Soil > Paddy field/soil | place: USA: Twitchell... | reverse complement strand
CCGCGTCACAACCAGGACCGACAACTGTATTTGTCCTTACCATAGAATCATATTGTTCGTAAACCCAGCGCTTTGAAACAATATTGGGAGAAGAAAATACTTTAAGAAATGTCTCGGTGATATCCCCGGGTTCCTCTAATTTAGCAAAGTCAAAATCTCTCACTTCCTTAAGGTAGGATGGTTCTTTGCTTTCTCTATTATAAACAGGGGCACCTCCTCCAAGGACGAGTTCAAATGCCGGAATTTCTGCTTTATTCTGTCCCTCATAATCAACTATAAGATTCTTACTCTCAGTAACCTCACCGACTATCTCACAATGGAGATCCCATTTCTCAAATACGGATTTTACTTTTTCTTCGTATCCTTTTTTTACAACGCAGAGCATTCTTTCCTGGCTCTCCGAAAGCATAATTTCATAAGCGCTCATCCCTTCTTCACGAAGTGGAACTTTATCAAGGTTTATTCGCATTCCCGATTCGCCCTTGGCGCTCATTTCACTTGTAGAGCAGGAAATCCCTGCTGCCCCCATATCCTGTATACCAATCAGCCAGTCATTTTTAATAATTTCTAACGTCGCCTCGAGCAGCAGCTTTTCAGTAAACGGGTCGCCTACCTGTACCGAAGGTCGCTTTGCTTCAGATTTTTCAGATATTTCTTCAGACGCAAAAGTTGCCCCATGAATGCCGTCCCTTCCGGTAGATGAACCTACAATCATAACGGGGTTGCCTTTTCCTTTTGCTATTGCACTGGCAACAAGGCTTTTCTTCACAATCCCCACAGCCATCGCATTCACAAGTGGATTACCCTGGTACGATTCATCGAAATAGACTTCTCCCGCAACGGTAGGAACACCAAAACTATTCCCATAATCGCCTATTCCTTTTACAACGCCTTCAAAAAGAAAACGTGTTCTTGCATCTGAAAGGGATCCGAATCTTAAAGAATTTAAGGAAGCTATTGGCCGGGCTCCCATAGTAAATATATCACGCATAATACCGCCGACACCCGTGGCTGCCCCCTGGTAAGGCTCTACAGCAGATGGATGGTTATGGCTTTCAATTTTAAATGCAACAGCATACCCATCACCTATGTCAATCAGGCCGGCATTTTCTTCTCCGGCTCCAACCAGAAGCCTGCCGCCTTCTCTGGGGAGTGTCTTTAATAAAGCAATTGAATTTTTATAACTGCAGTGCTCACTCCACATTACCGAAAATATTCCGAGTTCCGTAAAGGTGGGTGTTCGTCCGAGGATCTTAAGGATTCTCTTATATTCTTCTTCAGTCAGGCCGTGTTCAGATGCCAGTTGGGGTGTTACTTCCGGTTCAATCATAACTCTTCTATTCTATTTAGACTGGTTTAAAAGTAAGATCAAATATAAATAAATAATGGCTGGCAGGGAAGCGTGCATTATAAGCAACGGAGATCAAATAGTTTTTTTAAAGTACCCAATGGTTGTCCTTAGTCCATCTGCTCTTTTGACTTTTGGTTCCCAACCCAGGATGGTCTTTGCTTTATCAATGGAAGGCTGCCTTACTTTAGGATCATCAACCGGAAGTTCTGTAAATACTATTTTACTCTTTGAACCAGTAATCTCTATGACTTCTTCAGCAAATTTCTTAATAGTAATTTCTTCAGGGTTCCCGATGTTTACTGGATCACTTTCAGATGACATAAGCAGTTTAAATATTCCATCAACTAGATCATCAACGAAACAAAAACTCCTTGTCTGGGAGCCGTCTCCAAATACAGTTATATCTTCTCCCCGCAGTGCTTGTCCTACAAATGCCGGAAGTGCCCTACCGTCATCAAGTCTCATTCTCGGACCATAAGTATTAAAAATTCTGACAATTCGTGTATCGAGATTATGATATCTATGATAGGCCATTGTAATAGCCTCTGCAAAGCGTTTGGCTTCATCATACACCCCCCGTGGACCTATCGGGTTAACATTTCCCCAGTAGGATTCCGGCTGAGGATGAATTGCCGGATCACCGTACACTTCAGACGTAGATGCAAGCAGGAACCGGGCATTTTTTTCCTTTGCCAGTCCGAGTGCTTTGTGAGTTCCGAGGGAACCGACCTTCAATGTCTGAATGGGAAGCTTAAGATAATCAATTGGACTTGCAGGAGAAGCAAAGTGAAGGATATGATCCACTTTGCCGGGAAGAAAAATGTAATTTGTAATATCATGTTTGACGAATGAGAAGTTATCATTTCCGATAAGGTGGCCTATATTATTTATGTTACCGGTTATGAGATTATCAACACAGATTACTTTAAAACCCTCTTTAAGCAGCCTGTCGCAAAGATGAGAACCCAGAAAACCTGCTCCCCCTGTTACTACTGCGGTATCAGCCATATTCACTCCTTGGATTTAAACCAATAGGTTTTTCTTTCATTTAAAACAACAATCAGACTCATTAATAGAAAAATTAGTATTCCGCCGGTTATGGTGGAAAACACTGTTTTGGGTGCTGATTTTCCCTGGGCAGGTATAGCTTCATCAAGAACCTGGATAGTCGGAATGTCCCTGTTTTCCTGGATTTTTTCCTTATAATATTGCTGCTGCAGCAAAAGGTACACCTCGTTCTGTATTTTGACATCCCTTAATAAAGATGCAAGCTCTTTTCCAAGTTCTGGAACATCCTTAAAAGCGACAAGATAATCCTGGCTTCCCATCGCCATTTTATTGTACTGCCCTCTTAACTGGTCAAGTTTCGTTCTTAAACCAACAAGAGTTTGATTATCTTCACGGAGATTGGACTGTAATAATCCAAGTTGAACTTCAGTTTTTACTATTTCAGTTTTTAGCCCGGCCGCAGCATCAATAGCAGCATTAACCTGCTCGGGCAGCGATATAGCTTTATTGGTTTTTTGAAATTCAGCCAGTTTGTTTTCAACTGAATCCAGCTGATTTTTTGTTTTGACGAGCTGCTCTTCAATATACAGTCTGGCCCTTTTAGCCTGGGAGGAAAGTTTCTCCCGGTTCATTTTATCCAGTGCCTCTACATATGAATTTGATAAATCTGCAGCAAATTGTTTTATTGAATCAGAATTTGAAGTTATCATCGGCAGAATGGAGGTTGAGACTTCTACATCAAGTTTTATTATGCCTTCCTTTGTAAGATCGATTTCAAGATGGTCCCGCAGTTTTTCAGCAGCTTTATATTTATTGTCTGTATTATAATAACCCTTCAGATGATATTTATTGATCACATAAAGAGCTGCTGTCCTGCTTTTCAGCATTTCCACATATAACTGTGAATTTGCACTGGACAATCCGCCCGAGAGTATGCTCGAAAAATCCTGACCGCTCAGCAGTGAACTTAAAGAACCCTGCTCCTGATTACTTTCAGGAGGCATCACAGAAATGGAGGATTTGTAAGTTCTGGGATAAATAAATAGCAAAATAAGGAACAGTAAAACTGTACCAATTACTGTAACCTTTAGAATTTTGTTCCTGTGAAAAATTATTGTATTTAAGATTTCGTGATAACTCAATTTCTACCTCGAAGCTACTATAATCGCAACAGTGGCTGCAATTATTGCAGCTACCTGACCAACAATTGCAAGTGAAGTTGTAAAAACATCCCAGAATTTTGGGCCGGGAGGTGTTTCGGGTATCCAGATCGTGTCGCCGGGCTTCAGGGTATCCACTTCTTCAGCATCTACCCACTCTCCTGTATTTGCTTTTACTACACGGACATCCCCCTCTTCAGCTCGCCAGCCGAACCCTCCTGCAAGTTGAATGTAATTATCTACCGACAATCCCGGTTCATATACTATATTACCCGGACTTACAACCTGGCCTAGAAGAATTATATAATCTTTTGCTTCCGGAACATCTATAACATCCCCGCTCTTTAGAATTACATCTTCAGATTTATCCCCTTTGTTAAATAGGAGATTAAAATCCACAACAACTTTACCTTCTCTCTGACGAGATTTAGCCTTCAGGTAATCATATTCATCATCTGTCATATCTGCACGAAGCATAATCTTTAAACGCTCAAATTCAGGATCATTTTCTTGAGTTCCAGAATGACGGGTAAGTGTTGCATCAATGTAGGAGGCTTTCATTCTGAAGCCGCCGGCCTCAGCTATAATATCAGTCAATGAAGTGTTATCTTCATTAATTTTATAATAACCGGGATATTTTACGTACCCTAATACTTGTACAAACTTAGGTTCATAATAATTGGGAAGTTCCCTTATCATTATCTGGTCTTCATAATGCAGTAATTGATTTCCGGAATCAATTTCCCTGAAAGAATAATACCGGCTCGCTTGGGTTTTCCCGTCCGCTTCAAAACTTACAACTTCAATCGAATCCCTCCTCGCTTTAGCCATTAGTCCGCCTGAAATTGTTATCAGATGTCCGATAGTTTCCCCCTCAATGAATTCATATATCCCGGGGTATTTAATCATCCCGGAGATTGAAACTACTCTATCAACCCGGTCAACAATTACAATATCACCTTCCCTTAACAGCGGGTTAGCTTCCCTGTTACCTAGCCGGAGGAAGGACAGGAGATCATACTTCTGTTCTGTGCTATCACGGTGTATTATGTGTATATTCCTGAAATTCGAAGTTTTATTCAGACCCCCCGAATTCATAATTAAATCCATCAGCCGGGAATTTGCTGACATAATAAAAGTAGAAGGTTTTTTAACGTCTCCCAGTAATGATAGTTTGATCTTCCTGAAATTCGTCAACGAAATGAATACATCCACATTCTTATAATAGGTATCTATGGATTTCATTATCTTATCTTTTGCTTCAGCAAGGGTCTGATCTTTTAAATCTATACCTCCTACTTTAGGAATATAAAGTATGCCTTCCTGATTGATGAAAAGATTCAGGGGAATTTCTTCAATACCATTAATCGAAATAAAAATATTATCGCCGGGACCAACTTTGTACTCATCAGGGTTTACACTTCCTTCTGTAGCTTCCATCTGCACGTTATTTTCCACTAGTGCCGCTAGTGAATCAGCAGAATATAAGGAGGTTCTTTCTGTGTAATCGGGATAAACCTGGGAATATATTGGAGTGAATATTGCGCAAAACAAGATGAATATTATTAGCAATCTTAAATTCTTAAGCTGTAACCGGGTAATTTTAATCATGGGATATGTGGATATTAGCTCTTTTTTAGGTCTTTGAAAATTTATTTTTCTTTCCCTCAGATGGGCGTGAATAGTAATAGTAGTACTTATAATATGATCCATAACCGCTTTTATAACTAAAGTTATTTAATACGGTTCCGATGAAAGAAGATCCGTCTCTTTTAATTAATTCAACCGATTTTTCCAGAAGATCAGATTCGGTTGTCTCTGCTGAAACTACAAGCAGGCTTGCATCCACCAGGCTTGCCAGTATCTCTGAATCTGTCACAGCTATAACAGGCGGTGAATCCAGAAGGATTACGTCATATTTATCCTGGATAGTTTTGAGAAATTCCTTCATAGCTTTAGATTCAAGCATTTCAGCAGGGTTCGGCGGAATAGTTCCTGAAGTTATATAATTTAAATTCGGGAGTTCTGTTTCCCTGATTATTTCACTAAGTGATGTTTTATCAAACAGGTAATCGATAAGTCCGGGGAAACGATTCGAATTGAAGACGGTGTGAATACGGGGCTTCCTCAGATCGCAGTCCACAACAAGTGTTCTCCTGTTCGACTGTGCAAAACTTCCACCAAGGTTTATCGCAACTGTAGTTTTGCCTTCCTGCGGGGCAGAGGATGTAATTAAAATAGTTTTTATAGAGTCTTTATCCGGATGGGAGAACTGGATTCTTGTTCTGAGTGCACGAAATGCCTCGCTCGGAATGGAATCGGGTTTTTTGGCTACTATAAACTCAAACTCATTCGTGCCGTTCATTCCTATCCCTTCGATCTGGGGGATCCATGCCAGTACGTTAATATTTTTATTCTGGATATCTTCAGGTGTCTTTATAGTATTATCAAAATAGTTTTTTGTAAAAACATACCCGAAGGCCATACCTATACCAAGAACAAGTCCGATAAGAACGATTAGGAACCTGTTGGGTTTTGCCGGCGAATCCGGCCTTCTTGCATTGTCTATTATTAAAACATTGCCGGGCTGTGACTGCTCATTTATGAGAGCTTCTTGATATTTCTCTTCGACCAGTGTATACAGTTTTTCTAGTGCCTCCCGGTTCCTTTGTAACTTTGCTAGTTCTATTGAAGTTTTTGGAAGCTGGTTGAACTTTGACTCATAGTTGTTCACAATCTTTTTGAGCTCGGAAACGGTTATTTGTAACGACTGATTCTTAATTTCTTCCTCAATAATTTTCTGTGAGAGATCCTTAACTTCTTCAGGGCTGCTGGCGAGGATTCCGGCTTTTATAACTTTCATTTTATCATTTAGCTTCGCTTTTAATTCATCAATTTTTTGATCATATTCTTTGATTACCCTGGAAGTATTCGTCTTAGAATCATTAGAGCTCGAAGCCATATCTCTGTTTACCTGAAGCCGTGCCAGTTGCTGCTGAAGTGTTTGAATATATGTTTCGTTAGATACACTCTCAAGATAATCGGCAAGTCTTGGATTCTGTTCAGCAAGCTCCATTTTATACTGGGATAACACTTTATCAGAAGCTGCTAGCTCGATTTGTTTGGCATTTTGCTGAGCTTCAAAATCTGAGAGCTGGTTTATCAGACTTGTTGCCTGCTCATCAAGAGCTATGATCCCTCCCTTTTCCTGAAAGTTTCTTAAAGTTTCTTCTGCAGAGTTTAATTCAGTCTGTTTTTCTCCCCTCTGCTGATCCAGAAATGCTTTAACCATTGTCAACTGGTTGCGGTTCATTTCAAGGTTAAGGTTTTTGTACTCTTTTGCATAAATATTAGCTATTAATGAAGATTCAAATGGGGAAGGTGACTCTGCGGAAATATCTATTATATCAAGTCCTCTCTTTTGTTCAATAGTAACATATCCATCAAGGAGACCGGTTATCTGGTTTGAACCAAGAAGAGTTTCTTTACCATCATTAAAGTTATGACTTAATATCAGGTAAAAGCTGTCTTTGTTGCTTGAGGTCCGAAAACTGTCAATAAGAGCTTCTGCTACACGTGATCTTAAATTATGACTTTTTAAAATTTCAATCTCATTAGCAATAAACCTGTCGCTTCCAAAATCCTGGAACTCCGGCATAAGGGGGGCTTCAAGTATATTACCCTGCGGCATAGATACTTTAAGTGAAGTTGTCGCTTTATAAATATTTTTTGCATTAATTGCATATATTATTGCAACAATAAGACTTACTAACGTTATAATGACTACAGGGACAAGGTTGGTCCTTACTAATTTTATATAGTCTTTAAGAGAGTTGCTTTCTATCGACCTGAGATCTTCATTTATTGGATCAATTGCCATGATTATTTTGCTATATTTAAGATTAAGATTGAAAGAGAAATGAGAGCTGAGAAAACTGAAAGACCAATCTGAAGGTAATCTTTGAAGTAGAGCCTTTGAGATCCGGGCACAAGAAGAATATCTCCTGCATCCAGACCCGGGGCATTTTTAAATTGCTTCAGATTCTCATCCCATAACAAATCATTGTAATTAAATTTTACCATCGATTGCGCCGAGTCCGCAGCTACCCTGAATATCCTGAGATCATCAAGGTGCGCATCCTCAGAGGGGCCTCCTGCGTAAGAGAGCAGATCATATACATTACTTTCAATTGGAATTATATATTTCCCGGGGTATTTAACAAATCCCCACACAGCAACTTTAATGTTCAACGAAGTGGGATCTGAATAATCATAATAAGCCCCCTGGTTTTGTCTCAGCTGATCGGTATTGCTGCCGACCTGAAGCTCAGAATTCTGAGCAAAAATCATAGTACTTAAGAAAAAGGAGATGATAAGCGACCAGAAAAAGTAGTTCATTTAGCTGAAATCCGAGAGATTATAAATAATAAAATTAGTAATATTTAATTATACATCAAATCTTTAGTGAAAGTCTCTTCAGTGAGAAAGTACTGATTATCAAGCCGAGAAATGGACCTACACAGATTAATAAACCAAGGTAAATGTACTTTGAGGTTCCCGAAAAATTAATTATGTCAATATACTCAGCAAAAGCAGAAATAAACAAGATAAAAATTCCTGCAGATATCAATCCTGCTATTAGGCCTGCAATCATCGAATTCAAGATTACCGGCAATTTAATGGTACTTAACTTTGCCCCAACCAGTTTCATCGTTTCAAGCTCTTCAAACCTGGACGTAATAATTAGCCTTACCGTACTGTAAACAATATAGACAGAAATGAAAAGAATAATTCCTGTTGCAATAAATATGTATTTTTTAATAGCATCGAGTATAGAAATTAGTTTTTGTATAAACTCATTTCTGAATCCGATATCATCAATACCTTTGATCCCGGAAAGTGATATTATAATTCCGTCAATACTCTCTTTATCAAAATATTTGTCTTTCAGTGTAATGGTAAATGATGCAGGCAGCGGGTTGTAATCAAGAAGTTTCCTGAAATCATCCCCTGTCTCCTGAATAAAGATTTCAGCAGCTTTATCCTTGTCTATATAGCTCACCGATTTTATATATTCCCTGCTCTTCAGATCATTCTTTATTCCGGTAATTTCATCCGGGGAGAGATTATTTCTTAAAAAAAGGTTGATACTCACATCTTCCTTGATTTTTTTCTGGATGTATTCAGAAGATTCAATCATTGCAAGTGATGCAGCAATTAATAAAACTGAGATACTAAGGGATACCAGGGAAAGGATAAATGAGGCTTTGGCCCGGCGTATCAAACGGAAGGCTTCTTTTAAGGAGAAGAACATATAAGATCAAAACTCCATATCATAAAAATTAGAAATTGGATTCATCAATCCACCTGGTAATCTCCCATTTCGAAATATCACTTTTCCGTGCTAATGCCATATTCACACGTCCGTCAATGCGTATAACGTCTGTGGGATTAAAAGTAATAGTCAGGTTGAATCCTCTTACGATGTTAGCTGTTAATGTATCAACTGATGAGAGGATAATATTATTCCATATCAGGTCAAGTCTCTGAGAATTCTGAAATAATCCGTACGTTGTTTTCATTTCCTCCTCTCTTCCCCAGGATACATCAAACCCAAGGTCATAATCTCTGTATGTAAATATAAAATCATCTGAAACCAGCTTCCCATAAATTGTTGTGTCTTTGAAAGTATAAGCATACTGGAAATTCTGAAAAACACCTTCAATTGTTTTCTGATCTGAAATAGTGGTATTACCGTTATTTGCTTCCTCATCAAAAGAAGGGGCAAAAGGATTTTTACAGCCTGCAAGCAGTATTATTATTACCGGGAGTACATAAAAAAATTTATTAATAATAGAATTTACCTTTCAATTCACTCCAGCTCGGCAGTGCAGTGCTTTTAGTATCCTGCCAGTAATAGATTACCCATATTGATCTGCTGTCTCTTACCATATTAAACCGTAGGTCCCCCTGGTAATCTTTCGGTTCAGTTTCCACATTGGGAACGTTAATACTATACGTTGCGGTATAAATCAGACTGTCGCCCTGAGGACTGTAAAGTTCATTTGTTAATGATAGGGTAATCGGATTCTGATCACTGACTTTTGTAATAAGGTTTTTGAAGTACTGTTCTTCATCACGTAACCTCCAATCGTTTAACAGAAAAGGGTACTGGGATAAGGCTCCGCTTGAGGGAGAAAAAATGAAATTCTTATCGCTGAATGATGAATCAATAAGACAGCTTATATAGTTCTGTACATCCTTGTCTTTAAGTGAATTGACTAGATTGCTTACCAGGATCTGCGGCGTTACAGCCTGTTCATAATTGGAACGGGGCTGATTAGGAGCTTCTGCATTCCTGGTTTGGAGTATATCACAGCCAGCTGCAGCAAACACTAATACTATATTTAAAATCAGTAATTTCATTTACTGGAAATTATAATGATTCTGGACGATGAATTAAGGTCAAATCTGCTTCCTTTAAAATCTCCGAATGTTTTTATGATCCTTAATCCGCTTTTTTCAAGTCCAGCTTTTAGTTCCGAATCAGAGTACATTCTCACAGATTCTCTGTAGTTTCTTCTTGTGCCATTTTTTGCAACTACTATATCTTTTATTACCCGGTCTCCCAAAATCTTCCTATCCTGAATTATTTTTTTCCCATTGATAATATCTTCGGAATGCGGTATAAGATTCTTCCTGATATAATTTGCATTAAAATAATCAATTACAAAATAACCATCATCTTTCAGCAGATCAAAAGCATCATTAAAAAGAGAAAAATTTTCAACATCAGACTCAAAGTAACCAAAACTGGTAAATAAATTAACCGCAAGCTCGAATTTTGATGTTATGCAGAAGTTTCTCAAATCTGCAGTCACAAAATTTATTTGAAGTCCGAGGCTTTCGGCATTTAACCTTGCAACGCTCAGCAGTTTTTCGCTTAAGTCTACTGCTGTAACATTAAATCCTCTTTCTGCAAAGAGAATGGAGTGTCTTCCTGTACCGCACGCCAGATCAATTACATCGGCATTCTGTTCAAGATCAATATTTGCCAGGATAAGGTTAACCAGTTGTTCAGCTTCTGCATCGTTCCGGTGACGATAAACATTCAGATACTCTTCTGTATTAAACCATTCTTCAAACCATTCAGCCATTATAAGATACTTCTGCTTAACATTGCACGCCCTATAGTTGCTTCATCTGCAAATTCCAGGTCCCCGCCTATTGGTAGTCCCCGTGCAATGCGTGAAACTTTTATCCCCAGGGGTTTAATTAATTTAGCAAGGTAAAGTGAAGTAGTTTCTCCTTCTGTATCGGCGTTAAGGGCCAGGATTACTTCCTGAACCTGCTCCTTCTCAAAACGCTTTAGTAATTCTTTGACCTTTAATAATTCTGGACTAATACCCGTCAGCGGTGAAAGAACACCTCCCAGCACGTGGTATAAACCCCTGAATTCATGAGTTTTTTCAATTGCGATAACATCACTCGCTTCTTCAACAACACATATAACCGACTGATCTCTTTTTGTACTCTTACAAACTTCGCACAATTCTCCTTCTGAAATATTGAAACATCGGGAACAAAATCGCAGCTTAAGTTTGAGATCTCTTAAAGACTCTACCAGGTTTTCAACAGTTTCGCTTTCACTCTTTAAAAGATGAAGAGCAAGCCTTTGTGCGGTTTTTCTGCCGATACCCGGCAATTTGCTCAGTTCTTCAATGGCCGTGGTTAATGGTTCTGCTATCTGCACAATTATAACCCCGGAATATTCATACCCGGAGGAATCATGCCTTTGGTAACTTTTGCCATTTCCTCATCTGCTGCTTTTTTTGCTGCCTGAAGCACTTTGTTCACTGCAGCGACAATTAAATCTTCAAGAATTTCTTTTTCATCTGAATTTATGACTTGCGGGTCAATTTCTATAGAAATTATCTCCTGATGACCATTTGCGGTGGCTTTAATCATTCCGCCCCCGGCTTCTTCACTCACAACCAGGTTTACCAGCTCAGCCTGTACCTTCTGCAACTCAGCCTGCATTTTCTGAACCTGTTTCAACATACCCTGCATGCCGCCTTTCATTCAAAAACCTCCGTTTTCTTAATGATTTTATTAGGAAAATCTTAATTTTTTTGTTTAAAATATAATACATAGAATTGACTTTATACACTTTATTTTCATATTTTCTTAATCAAAAAATGACAAGGAAAGTTTGGGGCTGAAATTTTACAATAATGCCTTGATAAATGAAGAAGCAGTAAAAAAAGATCTTCCTTTAGATGATCAGAATTATACTCTATTGCGGTATTCTGATTATCTGTTAGCTGATAATAATAGGAAAGTACAGGTCAAAGATCTTGGTTCGAAATTTGCTTCCATAAACGCATTCTTTTTTGATTATTTAAAAGAATATCATATTCCTATCTCATTTTTAAAAACACAGAACGGCTCTTCACTGAAATTCGTCAAACACGTACGTTATCCTTTTTTTATTAAAATACTGAATGTGATAGATAAGAGAACTGCAAAAATTTTCGGTAAAAAAGAAGGTGACCTGCTTAATCTCCCTGTATTTGAAATTCATTACCCGAATGGAAAAGATTCTCTCGTTACAGAAAGCCACCTCATCACTTTCGATGTATGTACAAATGAAGATCTGAAGCTTATGAACAGAATCTGTTCGAAAGTTAATGCTGTGCTTAAATTTTATTTTGAAAGAAGAACTGCCTTGCTTTCGGAGGTAATCTGCTGTTTTGGTAAAAGTGATGAAAAAATTTATCTTGTCGACGACTTTACTCCTACCAGCTTAAAAATCATTCCGCAAAACACTGACGGGAAATGGGTTGATCCTTACAACCTCAATACGTCTGCCGACATCAGGAAGTACACTGACTTCCTCCTGAATATGACGAGCGCATAAAATGCTTACGAAATACGGATACTCTACTCTTGCTGTAATCTCAGTAATAACTTTTGTTTTGATTTCACTGAATTTTTTTACACAGAATAATTTCCTCAGGGCAGTTCTTATTATCGTCCCGCTCCTTCTTCTTGCTTTTTCCATCAATTTTTTCAGAGATCCTGATAGGATTCCTCCGGTTCGTGATGACGCTGTGGTATCACCGGCCGATGGAAAAGTACTCTTTGTAAAAGACGTTATTGAAAATAATTTTATAAAGGGTAATGCTAAACAGGTCTCAATCTTTATGTCGCCTTTGAATGTGCATGTAAACAGGATTCCTGTTACAGGAAAAGTAGAATATCTTAAGTATTTTAAAGGAGAATATATCGCCGCTTTTGAAGATAAAGCTTCTGAAGTAAATGAAAGAGCTGAATTTGGTATTTCGGGAAAATATGGAAAAGTATTCTTTACGCAGGTGGCTGGTTTTATTGCAAGAAGAATTATTTACGAAATTTCACCTGGTGACTCGGTAAAAATTGGAGAACGGTTTGGAATGATTAAATTTGGGAGTCGCGTTGATGTAATTGTTCCGGAAAACTGTATTGTTAAGGTAAGAAAAGATGATGAGGTAAAGGCAGGAGAGACAATTTTATTTGAGTATCCCAAAAACTGATGAGCCGATTTAGAGTTACACCCTCTGTCATACCAAATATGTTTACCGCAATGAATATGTTTAGCGGTTTTCTATCCATTGTCAGCGCTAGCCAGGGCAAATTGATATATGCTGCATGGCTGATTATCATAGCTGCTATATTTGATGCACTCGATGGCGCTATGGCAAGACTTACAAGG
>Ga0075277_1000006_pt1 | contig 13899 bp, 10 predicted proteins | sample SF_Rice_10C_0N_1_FD_69771 | JGI IMG/M metagenome (GOLD analysis project Ga0075277, IMG submission 69771) | Rice paddy soil microbial communities from Twitchell Island, California, USA - SF_Rice_10C_0N_101 | ecosystem: Environmental > Terrestrial > Soil > Paddy field/soil | place: USA: Twitchell... | reverse complement strand
GAGCCGGTTTCGAACCGCGACAGGTCCTCGGGATTGAAGCTGCCCTGCGTCGCGCGCACCGCCGCGTCGCCGCGGCGCACCGCCTCGAGCTCGGGCTCGCCGTCCGCGACCGCGCGGTCGTACGCGCCACTCCACGTGATCACGTCGACGACGTTCTGGGTCGCCTGGCTAAGGAAATACCCGTGCTTGGTCGCGAAGGCGCGCGCCTGCTCGTAGGTCGACGGATTCAGCAGCAGCTCGTCGATCGTCTGTTGCACCTCGATCGTCTGCGTCGTCGTGCGCGTGGCCATGAACGGCGACTTCTCGACGATCGCCGCGGCGAGCTGGCGCGGCGCCCGCACGTAGCGCCACAGCGCACGCGTGAGATCGCGCGGGGCGACGTCGAGCGCGGCGACCGAGAGCCCGGTCACCTGCTGCAGCGCGTTGATCACATTCGCGCTCATGATCTGCAGGCCGGTCCGCCGACGGAGTGCGCGGAAGAAGCGATCGGCGCCGCGGCCGCCCCACCCCTGCGCTGGCGTGTCCACGGTTTGGCGCGCCGCGCGCTGCAGCCAGGGCACCAGCAGATCGCCGGCGACGGCCGGATCGTAGGCGTTGAGCGCGGTGCGCATCCCGCGGTCGGTGACCACGCGCGCGGCGTCCTTGACCACCGGCTGCAGGTGAATGAACCGCAGCACCTGGTCGAGGTGCGCTGGCACCAGGCGCAGGTCGAGCGCGAGCGGCCCCGCGTAGGCCTCGATGCGCGTGAACGTGAAGCCGCGGCCGGTCGAGGGGAACAGGAAGCTGTTCGGGGTCTCGTCGAGCGCGGCGCGATCGGCGCGCCGGGCGGCGTCCTCGGCGAGGAACGGATCGACCTTCGCCGGCGCGTAGCCGCCGGCGTAGGTGCCGAACGGCGTCACGATCGGCCGCGCCGTCACCTCGTTCGGGTAGTAGCCGTACTGATCGTGAAACACGCGCCAGGCCTCGGGTTTCAGTGCCTCGAACAGGTCCCACACGCCCTGCACGTAGTCGTAATCGGCCTTCGTGAGCGTGCCCTCGGCCCACAGCCGCCGCACGAACCGATCCCATCGCGACGTATCGAGCTCGCCGTCCGCGCCGTAGTCGCCCCAGCCGCGGCCGCGCAGCAGCTTGGACAGATTTGAATCGTTCCCGGTGTGCAGCAGCGCGTGCAGCAGCTCGATCTTGCCCGTGAACGTGTAGCCGATCTCGGGCGCCGCGATGTCGTGTGGCGTCAGGGACGGTTCGACGGCCTTCACGATGGCGAGGTATTGCTCGAGCCGTGCGCGCTTCGCGAGGCGGTAGGCGCTGCTCGCCTCACTGATCGGCGTCCAGAGGATGCGGCGGAACACGCCCTGCGGATCGTGCGCGTCGATCGCCGCGACCCACGACTCGACGCGCCGCAGCGACGCGCGCGCCCCGAGCAGATAGAGCTTCGTCTGCTGCCACGCGGTCATCGCGCGCGTGTAGCCCGCTTTCGCCGTCGGCGTGCTGACGGCGTGCAGCCGCGCGGTGAGGTCGGTGCGGACGTCGGCGAGCTCGCGCCGCCGGCCGTCGAGTTCCACCTGGCGCGTGCGCCGCGCCAGATGCCAGAGCGAGAGCACCGCGTCACGCACCGCCGTGAACTCGTCGACCGTCAGCTGCGTGAACGGTTGCGCCTCGACGCCCGCGGCGGCGATCGCCGTCTGCAGATCGTCGTAGAGCGCGGGATCGACCTGGCGCACGCGATCGAGGTATTGCAGCGCGGTGAGGCCCTGTGTCTTGGGCGCGAGCGCGAACTGCGCGAGCAGCGCGCGCGCGGCGTTCACGAGGTCGACGTCGTAGCTCTTCGCGAGGGAGGCATCGCTGCGGAAGATCGGCCGGACGTCTGACCGCGCGGCCGCGACGAGCTCGGCGGCGGCGCTGGCCGCGCGATAGAGCTCGGCATTGAGGAGCTGCTGGCGCTTGGCCTGCAGCGCACCGGCGAACTGCTGATAGCCCGCGGCGCTGAGGGCCTCGCGGCCCGCGCGCCGCGCGGCTGCGGCGAAGGTGGCCGGCCGGAGCTCGCCGATCCGCATGCCGGCGATCCGTCGCTGCGCGTAGTCCCGGAGCACCGCGACGTCGGGCGTCTTGGTCGTCGGGCGCCAGCCGCGGCGCGTCAAGATCTGCTCGAGCGCGCGCGCTTCGGCCGCGAAGACGTCCGGGCTCGCCTCGAAGACCGCCTGCCGCGCCTGGTCGAGCAGTGAGCCATCCGTGAGCGCGTCCCCGTGCAACCGGCGCATCTCCGCGTCGGCCGCGGTGTCGAGCGCCTCGTCGAGAGTCGGCGCGGACGTGAGGGCCTCGACGAGCGCGCGACCCGAGGAAAACCCGAGCAGCTCCGCGGCGACGTCCGGCGCGAGGCCGACCTTGGCGTACACACGCGGCCGCGGCAGCCGCTCGAGCACGTCCCGTCCAAACTGCGCCACGAGATCGGCCTGCGTCAGCTTGAACGCTTCGACGCCTTCGGGCAGCGCCGTGCCATCCGGCTGCGTGCCGCGCTGCAGCAACGCGAGCGCGCGGTAGACCGGCTGCTGCTGCAGCTCCGGCGCGAGCTGCGCGCGGATCGCGGCGCGTTGCTGTCGCCACTCCCGCGCCCGTTCGCGCCGCAGCTGCTCGAGGAGCCTGGCCTGGACCTGCTCGCGGGCGCGATCGGTCGCCTCCGTGACCAGGCGGCGGTAGTCGGCGCGGTCCGCGGGGGAGACCCCGGCGGCCTCCGCGATCGCGTCGGCGAACGGCTGCACCTCGCTCTCGGCGGCCGCCGTGGCGATCGCCGTGTCGGTGGCCAGCAGCCGATCCATTACTTCGCGCACCTGCGCCGTGAGGGGCACGCCGAGGGCGCGCGCGTCTTTGTAGAGACTGCCCAGCCACGCGCGCACGCGGGCGAACACGCCGCGCAGTTCGACACTCGGCGCCCGGTTCTCGAGCAGATACGCTTCGAAGCCGCGCGCGAACTGCTCATGCTGCGCCGTGCTAATCGCGCCGCGATCCGGCACGCCGAACCACGCGAGCAGCGTCTGATAGTCCGCCTGCAGCTGCCGTTGGTCGGGCGTGAGTGTGGCGGCGTCGCGCGTCGCGAGCTCGTCGACCAGGTCCCCGAGGACCTCGAGATAGAAGTGCGCGCTCTCGTGCAGGAACGTCGAGAGATCCGCACTGCGCAGCAGCTCGATCCGGAACTGCCGATCGCCGCCGAACCGAATCGATCCGCGGTCCTCCTGGAAGAGGCGCAGCTCGTCGAGCGCCGAGCGATACGCCGGCGGGCGCACAAGCCACTCCGGCCGCACCGGCGCCGCCAGCACGTCGATCGTCTGATCGCCGCGGGCCCACGCCGCGACCGCCCGGTGCGTGCCGTCGATCAGGTAGTACCGCCCTTCGTACACCACGGCGCGGGGCGGGCCTTCCGGTAAGCCGCGCGCCCCCCGGAGGGCGTCGCCGCTGACGGTGCGTTGCGTCGCGATGAGGTCCGCGATCGGCACCGTGACGCGCGTCGCCTGGCTGTCGTCGCGCGCGCGCCCGATCCGGTCGGCTTCCGCCGCCGAGACGGTCGGGAACGGCACCTCCCGCGAGTCCGCCGGCCCCGCGGCCGTGTCGAGGCTGTCAATTCGTGCGCGCGCCTCGGCGGTCAGGCTCGCCGGATCCTGGTGAAACACCTGTTCCCCGGCGGCCGGCGTGCCGAGGCCTTCACGCGCGACCTCGAGCCCGTACCGTCCGAACAGCGTCGCCGGGTCCACGCCGGCCCGCGTGGCCAGCGAGCCGAACGCATGGCGCACGAGTTCCGCATTCGTGCGTGCGACGGACGGGTCCACGCCCGCGTCCTGGAGTAGCGCCGCGACACGGTCCCGAATCGGCTCTGACGCGGTGAGGACGTCCGGCGCGATCGCCGTCGGCGTCGTCGTGGCGGCCGCGGCGACGGCCTGCTCGAGCGCCTGTTGCTCGCGCACATTCAGCGCGTCGGGTGAGAGGCGCGCTTCGTTCTGGAAAAACGCGTTGTGTGACGTCGGCGCAATCTCTGTGACGTAGCGCGCCATCGGTACCGCGAGGTCCTCACCGGTCTCGCGCGCGTGCGCGTAGGCGTTCGGATCGCCGGTGAGCGCCGCCGCTTTCTGCGCCGGGTCCTGTCGCTGCTCCTGCCAATACGTGGTGAACGTGTCGATCGGGAGATGCACGGTCGTCGCGGGCCCGCCCTCGGTCGCCTTCGTGACGAAGGCCTCGACGGACGCGGGCGATCGGGTGAGCGTCTTCGAGTCGCGCGCGGCCGCGCCGAGCTGCTCGAGCGCGTGCGCGGTGCCCGCCGCGACGCCGGCCTGCGCCCCGACGGCAACGATGGTCGAGATGAGCGTCGCCGCGGCCGCCGACGGACGTGCGGCCAGGTAGTCGGCAAACGTCTTGTCCGTATTCGCCGGCAGGAAGGCCCACTCGTTGAGGTCCTGCAGCAGGGTCGCGACCTGTTCGCCGGGAATCTCGCTCACGAGTTGGTGCGTGAGGGTCTTCCACCAGGGGGCGTGCACGGCCAGGTCCCCGAGCAGTTTGTGTGCGGGAATGAACTCGGTTGCGACCTCGACCGCGCCCTGGATGCCGCCGGCCGTCAGCGCCCGCGGCACGCTGGCGCCTTGGTCGCGCGCCTGGGCGTATTCCTGGCCGCCGGTGGTCGCGCCGGCGGTCGTCAGCAGGGCCCCCGGCCCGAGGACGACGCCGGCGACCAGACCTGGCGCCATCTGCCCGACTGACTCGATCCCGCTGTAGATCCCCCGCTCAACGAATCCAGCGCCCCGCTGCGCGCCGCGAAGCCGCGCGGCCAGCTGCTCGGCGATCGCCGCGCTCCCCCCCGCAAATCGCGACAGCGGCCGTTGGTCCGTGAGGTCCGCGCCGGCCTGGACGAGTCCCCAGATGCCCTGGCTGAAATCCATCACGCCGGCGCCGGCGGCGCCCGCGACGTTTCTCGCCATCCCCAAGCTCCGCTCGAGGACCGACAGCTGCGGCAGGTCATCCTGTGCGGCCGCTGCGTGCTCCGGGTGCGTGTGGAGAAACTCGGCGAGCCGTGGCGACTCGCGCACGAGCCGAGCGATATCAGAGGGATCGCTCGCGGCCGTCCGCTTGTAGAGATCCAGGTTGCGCTCGACGACGTCGACCGGGACGCGGAGCTTGCCCGCGAGCGTGAGCGATTCCGCGCGGCGGTCCGGCGGGGTGCGCGCCGCGTCGTAGAGCGTCGTGCGCAGCGCCGCGTCGCCGGCGGTCTGGCGTTGCCGTTCCTCCTCGAGCGCGAGCGCGAGCGGGTCGAGTGGCGCGTCCGGCATCAGCGATCCTTCCGGGTTTGGCGCAGCAGGCTGTTGAACACGTTGAGGACGGCCGTGTCATCGCTGCGGAGTCCCTGCGCCTCGAGCGCGGTGCGAATGCGTCGCACCTCACTGCTGGGAATCGCGCTGATGTTGGGAACCTGCGCCTGCGCGGTTTCGAACGCGTAGCTGGGCGTCGCCGCCGCGCTCCCGAACCACCCGCCGCCCGATCGCAGTCGCGAGCCCGTCGGGGCGGACAGCTGGTCGACGACGGATTGCACCTGTGGATCGGTGGCCGCCTTGCCTTGCTGCAGCGCGAGGCGTTGCGTCGCTTCGCGCACCGCGCGCCGGAAATCGTTTACGCGGTTCGTGACGAAGGGGTCGAAGCCCTTCTCGCCGGCCGCCTTCGGTTTCGTCGGCAGCCCCATGCGCTCGAGCGCCTGGTCGACCATCCCGTTTTGCGCGGCGGCATCGCGCAGCAGCTGGTCGCTGGTGGCCACGTCGTTGGCCCGCGACGCCCCCTGTGCGCGCATCATCTGCTCGAGATCGCCGGTGGCCAGCCGATCTTTGTAGCGGAGGAGATTGGTCTCCTGAAAGGCGCGGCGCACGGTCGGGTCCGGCGACGTCGACATCGTGATCAGGTCGTACAGCACCGTGGGATCCGTCTTGATGCCGACGCCGCCGACGAGCGACGCGGCGTAATTGCGCAACGCCGAGCGGTCGCTCCCGTCGAGCGACGCCCACACCGGGACCGGAATCGTCGCCACGCTCTTCGTGTGGTCGACGATGTCATACGCCGAGCGCAGCGTGGCCTCGCCTGCTTGACGCGCCGCCGCCGCGCGCACCTGGAACTCGTGCTCGACGCGCTGCTGCACCTCGTCACGGAGTGGCGGGTCACCGATCGCGCGCACGCGGCGCAACGCGTCCTCGAGGGTGTCCGACGAGGCGAGAATGTCGTCGGTCGCGCGCTGGGCATCGCCGCGCAACGTCCCCGCCTCCACGGCCCGATCGAGCTCGGGTAATACGCGTCCGTCGACCTGGTCGCGCGTCTCCGCGAGATAGGCTTTGGCGTGGCCGTCCTGGTCGTGCGCGAGCAACTCGTTGACGATGCCCGCGTGCAAGCGCGTGAGCTTGTCGGTGAGGAGTGCGTGCTCCGCCTCGGGACCGAGGCCGAGGAGGGCTGCGGTGTCCTTCACGCCCGCGACAATCCGGCTGTGCGCTTCGCCGACCCGCGCGAGGTCATCGAAGTTATTGACGCCGAACGACACCGACGTGTCGAGGTTCGCCTCCGCCTCCCGCCCTTGGTAGTCCGTGACCTGCTGCAGGACGTGCGCATCGAGTCGGTTCAGCATCGACTCGCGACGGGCCGCGATCGCGCGTTTGACCGCGTCCTTCGCTCCCGGATTCGTCGCGGCGCCTTCGATCTCAAAGGCGCGCTGATCGAACGCGTCGATCGCCCGCTTGCTGCCCTCGACGGCGTCGAGCCCTTTGAACCGCAGCGCGCCCGTCTCCGGATTCGTGACGAGCTGCTCGTCGACCTCGAGCAGCTGGCGGCTCGCGGTGAGGTATTGCGTTTGCGCGTGCGCCTGCTGCTCCTCTTCGTAGATGCGCAACCCGACGCCGGCGGCCGCGGCGCCGAACCCCGCCAGCGCGGTGCCCACACCGGCGCCGAGCGATTCAGGCGTCGCCGCGACGCCGGCAGGTCCGGTCCGTCGCACGTTCGGAAAGGGGGAGGGATTGACCCGCAGGCCGCCGTACGTCGGTACGCGTGGCATCAGTGCACATCCTTTCGACCGGAACCCGAAGACGCGGCGGACGCCTGGCCGATCTGTCGCAGCCGATCCCGAATGGGGTCGTCCTCGTGCACCCGCCGCCTGCGATAACCCAACGCGACACCGCTCGCGCGGATCTTGATTTCCGTCAGCAGACGCTGCTGATCCGGCGTGCGCGCCGCATCCGGTGCCGACGCGCCGCCGCGCACACGCGCGAACAGGTCGCCAAGTTCCTCATCGGACATCCGCCCGAGCAGCGTCCGGAGCTCGCGGTCTGTCACGGGACGCGGCTCTGAATCCGCGCCGTGAGGAGGTCGACCCACTCGGGGCCGATGGTTTTCGTTCCACGGTGCAGGACCCGATCTGAAAACCCCAACGCGCGCATGCGCTGCAGGATCAACTCGTCGAGGACCCCGACACCAATCGCGGCGTTGAGATCGAACTGTCGGCGGGGACCCTTGCTGACAGAGTGCGCCGCTTCGTTCGGACCACGTGCGGCGCCGCCGGCGCGACGGAAGCATGCCCGCAACAACTCGTTGACGTTCTCGCCATAGGTCGCGCGGGGGGTCCACACCTGAACGAGGGCGGTTTCGATCGGCGCCAGCGCGTCGATCAGATTGGTTTTAATGCTCACGGTTCCTCCTCCGTGTCCGGCTCGGTGTCGGCCGGTCCTGGTCGTACGACGCGGTCCCGCAGCAACCGCAGCGACGCGAACGTGCGCGAGATCCACGCCGCCATCCACGCGGCGATCATCGGGACGTCTTTCGGTTGCGGTCCGAGCGCCGCGACCGCTTGCAGGTCCGCGACGGTGACGACGCCGGCCTCGCGCAGCCGCAGCAGGACGCGCTGCCGGAGCTGCCCCGCGCGCTCGTCGTACTTCTGCAGGACGACCGGCGCCCGCGGATCGTCGGCGTCCTGGTTATGCAGCGCGAACACCGTGTGACGGAGCGACCCGAGCCCCAGGCACGCGCGCACCGCGCCGATACCGGCGATCACCTGGTCGACGCCGCGGTCGATCTGGGTGGCCTCGTCGACGGCGGCGGTATGCCGCGCTTCCGCCTCCGCGACCTCGGCGTCATACGCGGTCACGCGCGCCTGCACCGCCTGGTCGCGGGCGAGCGCGCGGGCTTCCACGAGGAGCGACTCGACGACCTGGCGACGCTCGCGCCGTTCGAGCTGGCGGCGCACCAGCGCCGTCAGGGTCTCGCGCGGCTCAGTCCCGCGCACGACCGCGGCGCGCACCTGGACCTCCTCGCGCTGGTCAGCCGCCTCCTCGCTCTCGAGCAGGCGCCGCTCGGCCTCGAGATCGGCGACCGCGGCCGCCCCGTCGACGGTCAGGGCTCGGTCAGGTGCACGGACTGTCTTGTTGTGTGACACCGGTCATTCCCCTTTCGAACGGCGCTGACGACGTTTGTCGGTGGACTCGTCTGCACGCGGTTGCACAGTTTGGGTTCTACTTCGGTCTACTTTAGACACCCAGGGGCGCCGTTCTCGCCTCCGAGGCCCGCCGATATCCGGAAGGATGGCGCTCGTCGGCCCCCACCAAGCAGACCTCCGCGTCCTCCAACGCGCTGCGACCGCCGGCGGGCGCCAGCCGCAGTAATGCGGCGACGCGGCCGCAGCGATGTCCTCAAGCCGCAATGTCCGTGGTGCTGGAGCTGTGAGTCGCTCGTCTACCGGTCGATCGGCCAGTACGTCCACGATGATCGCTATCGGCGTCGCCGTCGCTGCGTCAGTTGCCACAAAACCTGGCCGACCATCGAACACCTGGACCTCGAACAGTTCGCGCAGGACCTCGCCAAGGAGGGCAAGACGCTCGAGGACCTCGATCTCAACCCGACCATCGGCGCCGCCGAAGCCGCCGCGTTCGTCCGGAAGATGTTCGGGGAGGAACCCAAGGCGCCCTGAAAACCCGCATAATCGCCTCCAGGTTGCACGACTGTCCCGACGGTGACCCGCCGACCTGGCGAACCACGTTGGAGCGCTTTCATCGCCTCTGGGGTGCCGCGGCAGGCCTGCGGCCCTACGACCGGGCCGTGAAGCGGGAATGGATGCAGCTGCAGAACGAGCTGGAACATCACGCTCGACGTGACGGGTACTCGCCCGGCATCCCCGCGCCGCGCTAACGGCCGTCGGCGCGCTCACCCGACCGCCTCGCGATCCCTCGCCACATAAAACTCGACGCCACGAGGTGCACCGAGCACCGCCGCGGCCGCGGCCGCGAGCAGCGGCTCATGCGGCTTCAGGGCCTCACGCTCCGCCAACGTCGGCACCCAGATCCACACGTGCGCGCCGTCGTCGCTGAGCACGCGACAGCACTCGCAGATGTCGACGATGGTCGGGTCCGCGGCCTCGGCGCGGATGTGCGCCATGATGCCCGCCCACACAATGCCGCGCTTCTCCTCTGGCGTCACAGTCTCCTCCGCTGGTTTATCGAGACCGAGCCGCATGACCTCCCGCTCGAGGTACCCGCGCCTCGAGTTGAACACGTGCACGCTGCGCGTTTCCGCCGTTGCGATGAAGTTCGGGCTACTACCAGGTTTGCCGTCATCCTCGATGCTGAAGAAGAGCGTCGCCATGGCCTTTAGGCGCTCGATCGAACGCCCTTCCTCGAAGGCGGTCCTCACCTTCTCGCGGGCGAGAGCGGCGTTGGGTTCCGCGTACGCGTACCGAAGGAGTCGATAGTGCTCACGGTGGAAGTGATCAAGGAATTCGTCGATGCCTTCACGATCAGGAGGAGGTACTTCTCCTCCTAAGAGATCAGGTACATAGTCACCGGCCGCGAACTTCCCTCGCCTGGAGGTAGGTTGGCCATCAACATCCCTCCCTGCGAGGGATGCCACTTCCCTCGTCACGAGGGAAGTGGGAGGCGATCCGACCACTCGCGGCGGCTGCGCCAACCCCTCGACGACGCCGGGCGTCCGTCGGAATAACGGGTTGAAAGCCACGAGCTGAAACCGTGCGTACGATCGGCCCTGACCGCCTTCAATCTTGGCAAGCTCGGCGCGCTCGACGAGCGTGAGGAATCCACGTCGAATCGTTTCAGCGTCGTAGCGCGTCCAGTCGGCGAGGTCCTGCATTCGAATCGGCTCACAGATGATGTTCTGCGGTTTGGTGACAGACGCGACCATGGCGTACAGCGCGGCCTCGCGCTGTCCGAGCGCCGGCGGCTCGCCCTTCGCGCGTGCCGCTCGCGCCTCCTGTTTCAGTCGCTCCTTGACCTTCTCGAGCCAATAGTTATCGCGGAGACGTTTCCGCGCGTCCTGGACAGATCGTGATTCGCCTGCGCTCATCTCTGCGACGGCTGATGTTTGAGGCGTCGCGCGAATGCCCAGCGGAACGTACCGGGCTCTCCCTCGAGCTCCTGCTGCAGCGCGCGACGATACGTGTCGCCGCGCGAAGCCGCAATGTACTGGCGCGGGCTGAGGTGTCGGAGGCCACCGACCGATGTGGGGTCCGTATACTCGCGTAACGTTTCATGCACGAGGCCGGTCCGTCCGGGAACCGCGCGCAGGAGAATCAGCTCCAACTCTCGAAACTTGCGATTGACGAGGAGGTGCTTCCGTCCGTTGACGAGCTCGGTCGGAATCCGCTGCGCGCGGATGTTCGAATAGACGCAGGCCTCGCTCACGCCGATGACGGCCGCGAACCACGGCACGGGTCGAAGGTTCGATTCACGTGGCACGAACGCGCTCAACGCGACACCCGCAACGCAAGCACACGAGGCACTTCGATCGGCTCCGCCGTTGACTCCAACCACTCGTCGATCCACGTGGCGCGAAAACGCAACTCGCGGCGGCCGCCTACCCGCGCAGCTCGTAACCGACCCGCGCGCACCTCGCGGTAGATTGTTTTTTCGCCGACGCGCCCTCGTTGCGCGGCCTCTTCGGCCGTCAACCAGACTGGACCGTCTGCGCTCACGTTGTCAGTCGTCGATGGCGGGGTTACGATGTCGGGCATTCCCGTGCCTCCACACGGAAAGAACGCCGCGACGTGCTCCCGCTAGGAGACGCGCGGCGTTCGGCGTTCTAGAGGCCGCGAGCTCGCGCCAACTTCTCCACATCGGTCGCGCGGAACAACCGCGCGCCGGACAGCGTTCGTTGGGCGCGCAACAATCCCCGACGCTCAAGATAGCGAACGCCGTCGGACGTCAGCTTGAGCCGTCGAGCGACATCGCCCGTTTGAAGGAGTTGAGCCCGCTTAAGCCTCACGGAGGCAGAGCATACGCAGCTCGGTTCTAAGAAAAGTCGATGCTATTTCTTCGAAGCACGTGCGGCGCGTCTGTATATCGACGAGAGCCGGACCTCGAGCGCCTGAAACTTGGCGCCGGCCACGCGCCTCGCGGCGCGTGTCAACGCGCGCATCGGCTTCATTGCGTGTTCTTCTTCGTAGAATTTGGCGAGCTTCATTAAACGGTCGTACAAGGCAGGCTCTGCAGACCGGGTGAGCATTTGGAAATTCAACGCCAGTGCGGCCGCGGTCGAGAGTGTTTCACGGTGCTGTCGCTCCCATCGTTCCTGTTGAATCCCGATCCACACCAACGTGTTCAAGAGGTACGCAACGTCGTGATGAACCGTGCGACCGCGGCGGCCTCGTAACGGGGGCTTCCATCCCTCGACGACCGAGTACACCTTGTACGGCCGTCGACCGCGTCCCTGCATCGCTTTCGCACGTCGCTGTGCCTGACGCACCGCCACGTTGTGAGCCGCGGCGACGCTGCTCTTAATGCGTTCGGGGTCAGGCGCGTCGCGCATCCGCGCGAGCGTCCGTTGAGCCGCGGTTAGTTGTTCTTGAGCCTCCGGCGGAAGTCGCTTTCGGATCTCGGCCAGCTCTCGAACGACGACGGCACACGCAGCCGATGCCTTCCGAATGTGCGGACTTGGATCTGTGCGAGCGACGGTGTCGATGTAGCGCAGCATCGTTGGGTCTGGAAGACCCCAGGCCCACGACGGCGGAGCACGTTGATCATCAATCGTCGTCACCATCGTCGTCTGACTCTTCGCGGTCCACCTGGCGGGAGCTGCAGAACTCTGGGTTCGATCGCATTAGTGGAGGAAACGCGCGCCGTGGGGCGGCGCCCGTCGTCAGCTGGGAAACGATTTCCCTTTCGTTTCCCTTTCCAATCGAAATGTGGTCGGGATGACAGGATTCGAACCTGCGACCCCTTGACCCCCAGAGTAGGAATAACCATAGCCGGATCGTGTCAGTTCACGGATCGTTGAGGATTCTTGTTGGTGTCGGTGTCCCGAGGACCCCGGCCAGGACGCGTGTCGATGCCGTTGTTTCCCTTCCGTTTCTCTTCCTCGAGCGCCGCCTGCCGCATCGCCCTGAGCGATCGCATTTCCTCGAACCGCCGCATCGCTTCCTGTTGCCCCATGGCGGTGGACCCCAGGTACGTGCTGGTCTGACTGATGTTCGCGTGTCCGAGCCAGTCGCGGACCACCTGCAAGGGCACTCCGCCCTCCAGCCAGCGCGATCCGGCCTCGCGTCGTAGATCGTGAAAGTGCAGGTCCTCGATCCCAGCGCGGCGGCAGGTGAGCCGCCAGGCGGTCTTAATCGACGCCGTGCGCTCCCCTACCTCGTTGCCGAAGACGAACGCCTGCGGCTTATGGGGCTCGCCGTCGGGGTCGTTCCGGCGCATCTCCAGAATCGCCTTCAGCCGACTCGACACAGGGACCACGCGATCGCGCTTCGTCTTCGTTTTGGACGCGGGTAGGTCGAGCCAGGGGCTCGCGCCGTCAACATCGACGTCCTTGACCTGCCACCACTGCAGGGAGAGGAGCTCCCCCACGCGACAGCCGCTCTCGATGGCCGCCTCAACGAGCGGGCGGAGTCGTGGCCGTGGTTGCGGAAACATCGGTTCCCGCGTCTTCGGGTTGCGCAGGATGGGATCGCACGCGGCGAGCAACCGCTCGCACTCCTCTCCCTCGAGGCGCCGGCGACGATTCGCCTCGTGCGTGAGCTTGACGACGGTTTCGGTGTTTCGCTTGAACGGCGTCTGATCGACCCACCCGGTCCGGATCGCCCAATTGAACGCGGCCCGGAGCAACGCGAGCTCGCGGTTGGTGGCCGTCGTCCCGCCTTTCCGGCGCCGGCGTTCCTCTCCGTGTTTGTCGATCACGGTCACGACGCGTGAGCCGCGACGCGCATTGCGGTACTGCTCGATCGCGCCGGTGGTGACGTCACGGACGTGCCAGTCGCCAAACGCCCGTACGTCATCCGTCGCGAACAGTTCGAGCGGCGTCGTGCAGATCGTCTTCACCTGGTAGCCGACGATCGCCAGGCTGCGCGGCCGTTCGTGCGTGACGTACTCGGCCACGTACTTGTGCAACAGCCGCTCGAGCGTCAACGTCTCGCGCTTCGGTTCGTCGACTGGCGCCGGCGCCGCGATCTCCAGCCGGTACCGCAGTTCCCCATTCGGATATCGGGCCTGCACGCCCGCCGTATCCACGACGGGACGTTTGACGATCACTAACTCTCCGGCCCGCAACGCCGTGCGCAGCCGCTCGACTTCGTTCTCCGCCTCGGTCTTGCTCGTGACGTGATGCCCGACCACGTCGTCGAGGTTCTTTTTGATCGGCACGGCGGCGACACCGAGTTTACGGGCGTCCTTCGCCTCGAGTTTGAAATTGAAATACCAGCCGTGCTTGCACTTCGTCCAGCGGTGGCGCGAGCACCCGCATTTCTTCCAGAGACCATCGTTCGTGTTGCGCGTGCGTCCGCGCTCGTCGCTCATCACGCACCAGCCTGTCGCACGCGCACGAGTTGGAGCGTTCGGCGCGCGGCGAGCTCCGCTTCGTAGGCTTCGAAGCGCTCCAGCGCGTTGAGCGTGAGGCCCCAGC
>Ga0075277_1000005_pt1 | contig 14067 bp, 11 predicted proteins | sample SF_Rice_10C_0N_1_FD_69771 | JGI IMG/M metagenome (GOLD analysis project Ga0075277, IMG submission 69771) | Rice paddy soil microbial communities from Twitchell Island, California, USA - SF_Rice_10C_0N_101 | ecosystem: Environmental > Terrestrial > Soil > Paddy field/soil | place: USA: Twitchell... | reverse complement strand
GATTTTAATCAGCTTGTGACTGACAAAGTCAAAATAGTCCGCCCGGGGAAGTCAACTGAAGAAATAGTTTTCTACGACGTTCAAAAGGTTAAGGATGAATTCGGATTTGAACCGAAACAGATGATAGATTACCTGGCCCTGATAGGAGATAAGTCGGATGATATTCCGGGAATAGCAGGTATAGGCCCGAAAACAGCAATTCCATTAATACAGAAATATGGCACCGTTGAAGGCATTTATGAACATATAGACGAAATAGACAAGCCAGCTCTTAAGAACAAACTGGTTGAAGGTGAAGCCAGCGCTTTCATTTCTAAAGAACTTGCTACTATTCACTGTGAAGTCCCGCTTGATTTTGATTTCGATGATGCAATGTTCAGGAAGCCTGATTTTGATAAGCTCAGGGATATATTCCTGCAGGTAGAGTTTAAAAACCTATACAGCCGTCTCCTTAATTTTTATGACCGGAATGGCGGGAGTGACGGCGGGGAAATAGTGACTACATCCCCAGAAGCCGATACCTTTGATGCAGAAAATTCTGATTATACGTTAATTACTAACACATCTGAGGCTAAAGAGCTTGCCGATAAACTGAAAAAGACCGAGCTTTTTGTATTCGATACCGAGACTGATAGCCTCGATCATTTTTTGCTTAAACTTGCCGGAGTATCCTTTTCCACCAGGGAAAAAGAAGGTTACTATGTCGCTCTTAATTCGTTTGAAAATGATAAGGATGCTCCTGAAGCTGTAAAAAGCAGACTTCCATTAAGTGAATTCATAAAAATATTTAAGCCGGTTTTTGAAAATAATAAAATTAAAAAGGTTTGTCAGAACGGCAAGTTTGATATATCTGTTCTCAGAAGCCGGGGTATAGAGGTCAAGAACTTTTATTTCGATACAATGATTGCCAGCTATGTTGTCGATCCCGATCAAAAACATGGAATGGATGAGCTGTCAGTAAAGTATCTTAACTACAAACCTATTCCCCTTTCGGAACTGATAGGAAATAAAAAGGATCCATCAAAAATATTTGAGGCCGACCTGAATGCTGTTTCAGATTACTCCTGTGAGGATTCCGACATAACTTATCAGCTTTATAAAAAGCTTGATTCAGAGCTTAAGAAGGAAAAACTTACAAGAATTGCGTACGATATTGAGTTCCCTCTCGTACCCGTTCTCGAAGATATGGAAAGAGAAGGGATCAGGATCGATATGGAAGCTCTTGTTGCTTTCAGCAGAGATCTCCAGGTTCTTCTGGATGAATATACCAGGAAAATATATAACTGCTGCGGTGAAGAGTTCAATATTAATTCACCGCAGCAGCTTCAGGTAATCTTATTCGATAAGCTGAAGCTGAAGACTGGGAAAAAAACTAAAACCGGTTTTTCAACCGATGCGCGTTCACTTGAGAACTTACGAGGTGAACACGAAATAATTGAATTGATTCTCAATTTCCGCCAGGCCGCTAAACTTAAATCGACTTATGCTGATTCACTCCCCTCACTTATTCACCCCAAAACAGGAAGGGTTCATACATGCTTTAATCAGACCGTGGCCTCAACAGGCAGACTTTCAAGCAACGATCCTAACCTTCAGAATATACCGATCAGAACTGAAATGGGAAAAGAAATAAGAAAAGCCTTCGTACCCCGGGATAAGGACTATCTGATTCTCAGCGCAGATTATAGTCAGATAGAACTTAGAATACTTGCTAGCATTACGGGTGATGAAGGATTGACAAAAGCATTTAAAAGCGGAGAAGATATTCATAGGAGTACTGCCGCTCTCGTATTCATGGTCTCCCCTCTGGATGTCACTCCTGAAATGAGACGCAGGGCGAAGGAAGTTAATTTCGGTGTATTGTATGGAATAGGTCCCTTCGGATTAAAGACCAGGCTTGGCATAACTCAATCCCATGCTAAAGAAATAATTGAGACCTACTTCAATACTTTCAAACGCGTGAAGCATTTTATGGATGATTCCGTACTGAAAGCACGTGAAAAGGGATATGCAGAAACTTTATTCGGAAGAAGAAGATATTTAAGGAATATTAACAACAGCAACCGTGTTGTGCGCCAGTTCGAAGAGCGTGTTGCCATAAATATGCCCATCCAGGGAACTGCTGCAGATATGATAAAGCTGGCAATGATCAATATCTATAATGAACTGAATAAAATGAAAGCCCGATCTAAAATGGTTCTCCAGGTTCACGATGAACTCCTCTTTGATGTTCATAAAGATGAAGTCGAGGAAATCAGGGAGATGGTAAAGGAGAAAATGGAAAATGCGATCCCAATGAATGTTCCGATAGTTGTGGAAACAGGGACAGGCAAAAACTGGCTGGATGCTCATTAAATTAAGTTAAATCATGATGCAGATCGATAAAGATAAAATACGGAAGATACTGTGCATTAAACCCCGCGGCATAGGGGATATTATCCTGTCTACACTTGTACTTGAAAACCTTGCTGCCTATTTCCCTTATACTCAGATCGATTACCTGACCGAAAGATTTGCAAAAGCTTCCGTTGAGAATAATCCATTTGTGAATAAGGTACTCACGATGAATGAAACCGAATTTCCCCTCCTCGTAGCCCTGCGTGTAAAAAAAGAAAAATACGATATAATACTTGATCTCTGGTCCAACCCGCGATCGGCGCAGATTACATTTCTTTCAGGTGTAAAATACCGGGTGGGATTTGCTTACCGTGGAAGAAAATACGCGTATAATATCCTTGCAACTGGAGAACGCGGAGAACATCATTCTGCAGAGCATAATCTCGAATTGCTCACAGCCTTGAATGTACCGGTCAAAACAAAAAATCTTCATTTTTATGTGTCTGATGAAAATGATGAATTCGGTAGGAAATTTATTGCTAAATACTGCCGGAACGAATCACTGGTAGTTGGTATTGTGCCCGCCGGCGGCTGGCCCTCAAAACGATGCGATGCTGTCAAGTGGATAGAGATATGTTCAACAATAAATAAGAAATATAAAGTTCAGTATCTTATACTCTGGGGACCGGGAGATGAATACGATGCTGATTATATTAAGAATCATTTTCCAGACCGGACGGTGCTGGCACCAAAAACCTCTCTTGAACAAATGTCCGGCTTAATTAAAAATTGCGGCTTTATAATGGCCAATGATTCGGGACCTATGCATATGGCTGCTGCACTCGGCATCCCTACTCTCGGGATCTTTGGCCCGACAGATCCTGATAAACATGGACCTTACTCTCAAAACTCCGGATATATCTTGAAGGATGATCTGTTCTGCATCGTCTGCAATTATCTTGAGTGCCCCTATAATCATGAATGTATGCTTCAGTTGTCAAATCAAAAAGTTCTGGAAGCTTTCGAAAGAATTGCCGGAAACCTCCTTGAGAAAAAATCTTAGTTTAGTGTTTTCAGGAATTCATCCATCTTATTAGCAAGATTTCGTATAGTATGATTTTGCATCACATCTTTACCTGCATTCATACCCAGAGTCTTTCTCAGCTTTTCATCCCTCCCGAGGCGTGTTATTATACTTACCAGCCCGGTGGTGTCGTTGAGATTAAACAAGAACCCGTTCTCCCCGTTCCTTATAAATTCATCATTTCCAGGTATATCGGATGCAATTAACGGTACTGAAGAAACTCCGGCTTCAAGGAGTGCCAGGGAAAATCCTTCAGACCTTGATGTCAAAAGAAATACGTCCATTGCTTTATAGTACTTCCAGATATCATCTACGTAACCGGGCATGATTATTTTCTCTCTGTTGATCCCGAAGGTCCCTGCATAATTAATTACCTCAGCCTGCTGGTTTTCGGGTATGCCTATTATTAGCAGTACAAACTTATCATCCAGCCTGGAAAAGGCTTTAAAAAGTATATCAAATCCTTTCCTCTCTTTATGGAACCAGGTTGAGAGACCCAGCACTATTTTTCCGTTGAGACTGTATTTATCCTTTATTTCCGTGCCGGATATAGTATCGATATTATCCGGGTATTCTATCCCGTTGTGGATAACATTAACCTTTTTCTTCCTGATACCTGACTTAATAAGACTTTCAGCAACCCCCCGGCTGCAGGCAATCTGGTAGTCGAAATACCTGTTGTAAATAAAAGGTCCTATAATAGGAGCGCTCTTCGTTATATTCTGCCTGTAAGCTATGTTATAAAATTTGTCCTTAAATTCCTTTTTAAGATTAATTCCTAGTTTCCTGTCCAGTGAATGGTACGAAATTATATGGAGCGGTTTCAATTCTATAAAATTCTTTCTGAAGTCCGTATATATATTCTTAAAATCTTCAGACGAATTCAGCGTAATTACATTTATTCCTCTCTCTTTTGCTCTTCTTTCGGTAAGTGAATTCTCTGAAGCAAATAGTCTAAGGTCATAACCCTTCTTCATTAATTGTTCGGAGCACATTATTGCAATTTTGGCGCTCCCCGCATATCCATCCCCGAAACTTACCTGGAATAACATATGTAAATATTCTCCTTCAAATGCAGTTAATGTTTTTTTATATTTGATCAGCAAATTTGAATTATAAATATAATTATTATTTACAATAGTCAGGTTTTTTTTGGAAGCCAAAGAAGTTCCTTCATGTAAAAGATTCACCGGGTATAAACCCTGCTACCCGGATCATAACTGCTGGGAGGATGGATGCAAAGACAACCTCCCGATCGGGAAGAAGATTTTGATCATCAATTTTGATGCTATGGGCGATGTTCTTATGACCACAGCACAGCTTCCCTCCATCAAAAGAAAATTTCCTGATTCAACGATTTATTGGATCACGCTTAAAATAGCAGCTCCCCTGCTTTCCGGAAATGAATTTATAGATAAAGTATATACTTATGATGCTGAGTCAATTTCCGTTCTGAATGAAATGGAATTTAATTACGTCATAAATGTTGATAAGTCTCAGCGTTCGTGTGCATTACTTAATTCAGTTAAAGCGGAGCATAAGCTTGGGTTCGGTTTAAACCATGATGGCAAGATCATACCCGTTAATCAAGGAGCCTGGTATAATTATAATCTCGGGATGGATGATCACTTTAAATTTAAAGTAAATAAAAGAACCGGACAGGATTACCTCGCAGAAACATTCGAAGTCGATTACCGGAGAGATGAATATGTATTCAGACTCACGCAGGAGGAACAAATTTTCATATCAGATTACAAAAAAAGAATGGGGATACAAGACAATGATTTTGTGATAGGTTTTAATACCGGTTGCTCTGAACTTTTTCCGAATAAAAAAATGACCATTGAGCAGCATATATACCTTATAAAAAAACTTATTGAAAAAAACTTAGGTAGGGTTATTCTACTCGGCGGTCCAGAGGATACGGATCGAAATAATATTATATGCTCTCATTTTGAAGGTAAAATTATAAACACACCAACGACTATGGGTGTACGCAAAGGTGCCTGCTTTGAGGAACTTGCCAACGTTATTGTTACTGGCGATTCCTTCGGAATGCACCTTGGAATTGCTCTGAAAAAATTTATAATAGTCTGGTTTGGGGTAAGCTGCTGGAATGAAATAGACCTGTATGGCCGTGGAATTAAACTCTACCAGGAGGACCTTTTCTGTTCTCCGTGCTGGAAGAAAGTTTGCCCTTATAACCTGGAATGCATACAAATGATCGATCTGGATAGGATTATTCTCGAGATTGAAAATTATTATAGTATAACCTGAAGGTAGCTGATGCTGACCGGGATAAGTAATATAAATCCATTCTCTCTTTCAAAACGTATTAACCGTCCGCTTATACTTGACGGAGCATTGGGAAGTTTACTACAACAATATAGCGTACCTTCTTCAAAAAAGGTCTGGATGACCCTTGCTAATACAAATTACCCTGATACTCTTCTTAAAATCCATAAAGAATATATAGATGCGGGAGCAGATATAATCACCACTAATACCTTCAGGACTAATCCTGTTGCACTCTCCGAATTTTCGCAAACGAAGCAGCTTGAGTTGATTAAAGCAGCAGTTACAATAGCCAAAGACGCAAGAAATGATCTGCCTGTATTTATAGCCGGAGCAAACGCTCCCGCCGAGGATTGCTATCAGAAAGAGAGAACTATTAGCAATAAAGAACTGGAGATAAATCATCATAATCATATTAAAACCCTTATAGATAACGGTGTTGATTTCATCTTAAATGAAACGCAAGGGCATTTTGATGAAATCAGAATAATCTGCAGATATTGTTCAAGAAATTCCATTCCTTTTATAGTCAGCATTTACCTCGATGAGAATATGACATTATTATCGGGTGAACCTCCGGAGAAGGTTATATCCTTTATATGGGAGCACGAACCTTTAGCTGTAGGCATAAATTGTATATCCCCTGCCCTGTTTAATGCTCTGGATAAGCATTTTATTAAGAACTGGGGTTACTATCTTAACTGCGGAAGTGGAAATCCTGAAGATACAATCATTCAGTGTGGGTTTTCCCCGGAGGATTACCTTGAAACTGTAAAGGATTCTCTTAAATTCTCTCCCTCTTTTATTGGAGCCTGCTGCGGATCAAATCCTGTGCATATTAGAAAAATAAAAGAATATCTTGATGGCAAAAAGCGAAGTTAATACCCCTGCGAAAATAAATATCGGCCTGTTTGTTACTCAGAAAAGACAAGACGGCTTCCATAATATAGAAACTATTTTTTATCCTGTCAGTCTCTATGATAAAATTATTGTTGAGGACTCTGATACATTTTATTTTTCAGCTAATGTTAAATCGCTCCCCGACAACAGCACAAACCTGATCATACATGCGAAAAATCTTCTTGAGGAATATTCCGGTGAAAGATTGAACATAAAAATTCATCTCTGGAAGAATATACCTATTGGTGCAGGACTTGGTGGCGGGAGCTCAGATGCCGCAGCAGTATTAAATTTGCTTAACGAGTTTGCAGGACTTAATCTTTCTTCAAATGAATTATTTGATATCGGTCTAAGGTTAGGTTCGGACGTTCCTTTTTTTCTGAATCCCCGGCCTTCTTATGCCTGTGGAAAAGGTGAGATACTTTCTCCTCAAATGCTTCACCTGGACCTTCCGTTGGTGATTGTCAATCCCGGAATTAATATTTCAACCAAATGGGCTTACAAACACATAAAACCAGGAGGGACAATATTTGATCTCAGAAAGATTGAATCACTGGATTTGTATCATTTGAAATTGTATAGTGAAAAGATATTGAATGTTTTCGAGACTCCGGTATTTGAGATGTATCCGGCCATCAAAAAGATAAAAATTCTTCATTACAAACTTGGAGCTGTGTTCTCATTGATGAGCGGCAGCGGGTCAAGTGTATTCGGTATCTACCCTGATACAGGGAGTGCAGCATCAGCTGCAAAAATTATGAAGGAACAGGGCTATTTTGTTTTCACACAGGATTCAAAATTATTCTAAAATCCCTACGAAACCACAGTTTCTGAAATTTCGATATACTTTTTCGTTGCGTTCATTTTGACATTTGCACCGATTGGGACAGTAATATTATTCCTTAGGTGACCATGCCTGAAGTTATAAATTACTGGTTTTTTAATGGGAGTAAAATAGTCTGTAATCACCTCTCCGAGTGTTAAAGTCTTTTTATTAGGATCAAGTTCATTGCAGTCCTGGAATGATCCGATTACCACCCCTTTTATTCCCTGGAACATTTTTGATAGCCTAAATTGGTTCAGCATCCTATCGATCCGGTAGGGTACTTCACCCATTTCTTCAATAAGCAGTATCTTATCTTTCAGATCAGGAAGGTATTCTGTGCCTATTAATCCGGAGATGACTGAAAGATTTCCTCCTACAATTCTGCCGCTTGCTGTCCCTGAGTTCAGGCTCAGAATATTTTCATCATCAGGATTATTGATTCTTCCTAATTTTTTGGAATAAGTAAGAAACTTCCAGAACATATCCTCCGTAAAAGGACTAACATTTTCATAAAAGTCAACGCCGGGCATAGGACCCGCAAAAGTTATTAAACCTGATTTATAAAAGATTGCCAGATGTAAAGCCGATATATCACTGTAACCCACAAAAATTTTAGGATGATTCTTAATCAGCTTAAAATCAATTTTATCAAGCAGCCTTGCAGCCCCATACCCTCCTCTTAAACAAAAGATAGCTTTTACTTTTTTATCGGAAAACATTGCGTGCAGGTCATCTATTCTCTCTGTATCGGTCCCTGCCAAATACCCTTTAACTTTTCCAACGTTTTTCCCTACCTGTACTTTGTAACCAAGATTTTCAAGGTAGATGACGCTTTTTTCCAGTTTAGCAGGATCATCAACTGATGAAGAGGGCGAAATAATTCCAATTAAATCCCCTTTTTGAAGTTTTTTGGGTTTTATGGCTTTCATCTTACCGTTTTTTGTGTAGTGGGAGTTTTGAGAGGTGAATTTAAGAATAGAAATGCTCCCAATCAAATTTTTACATCAATTAAGTCTTTATATTTTAAAAGCTTATAGAACACCGAGACAAGACTTTACCAATATGAGGCTTAACACCCATGTTTGAGTTTTAGTAGATTATAAAATATATTAATGACTAAGCCATTGAATAAATAATACTTAGAGGTACAATCTTAGATTAATTAACAGCGGGGAATTAATTATTTAATAATTTCATCTTAGATTTTATGAACGATAGAAAGATTCTATTTATCTGCGGTTCACTGAATCAGACAACTATGATGCGTAAAATTTCCATGCATTTTCCCCCCGAACAATGTTATTTCACTCCTTTTTATTCTGATGGATTTCTTAAGCTGGCTGGACGGACGAGTATCCTCGATTTCAGTATACTCGGCGGTCAATTTAAAGCCAGAACTTTTAGCTATCTGAACAAACATAAATTGAAAATTGATTATGAGGGCACGGAGGATGGATATGACCTGGTTTTTACCTGTTCCGACTTGATTGTACCGAAAAATATAAGAGATAAAAAGCTGATATTGGTGCAGGAGGGAATGACTGATCCCGAAAACCTGGTATATTATCTTGTTAAGAATTTAAAACTCCCCCGATGGATCGCAAGTACTTCAGTAACAGGTTTATCACACGCTTATGATAAATTCTGCGTAGCTTCGGAAGGTTACAAAGATTTATTTATTAGAAAGGGTGTCGACCCTGATAAAATAGAGGTTACCGGAATACCTAATTTCGATAATTGCAACGAATATCTCGATAACGATTTTCCTCATAAAAATTATGTGCTTGTCGCAACCTCTGATACAAGGGAAACATATAAGTATGAGAATAGGAAAAAGTTCATAGAATACGCTAAATCTATCGCGGATGGAAGGCAGATTATTTTTAAGCTCCATCCTAACGAAAATGTCGAAAGAGCTACCGAGGAGATCAACCGGTATGCACCGGGTGCATTAGTATATTCAAATGGAAATACTTCACATATGATTGCGAATTGTGAAACACTTGTTACGCGTTATTCAAGCGTAGTTTATGTTGGCCTTGCCTTGGGAAAACAGGTATATTCAAAATTTGAATTGCAAGAACTTCAGAAACTTGTGCCGATGCAAAACGGCGGAACATCCTCTGAAGCAATAGCGGAGATCGGCAGGAACCTTATGGCAGTTTCACATTCATTGGAAATCAAACCGGAATTACTGAGGACAAGGCTAAAGAGGAGAATTCTCCAGAGATATCGTTCCAAATTGCTTAATGCAGAGAAGTGATATAAAAATCACGGTCATTTAATCCTTAATAAAATGATAATATGAATATCGTCACCGTAGTCCAGGCAAGAATGGGATCATCAAGGATGCCAGGCAAAGTTATGATGCCGCTTGTCGGAAAACCGCTTATTTTGAGAATGCTTGAACGAGTTTGTTTGTCGAATCTCACCGGGCAAGTAATCGTTGCTGTAACGGATGAAGACCGGGATAACAGACTTGCTGAGACATGTGAAGGCGCCGGGTACCTCGTATACCGCGGAAGTACTTCGGATCTGCTGGACAGGCACTATAAAACAGGACTTAAATATAATGCTGATGCTGTAGTCAAAATACCGTCCGATTGTCCCTTGATTGACCCGTTGGTGATAACAAAAGTACTGAGTTATTTTATTTCAAATGATGGTAAGTACGATTATGTAAGTAACCTTCATCCAGCTACTTATCCCGATGGCAATGATGTGGAAATTATGACTATGAAGGCACTGGAGGAATCTTGGCGGGAAGCCTCCAGGGATCTTGAAAGAGAACATACTACTCCCTATATCTGGGAGAACCCCGATAAATTTAAAATAGGAAACGTGTTGTGGGAAACAGGATTGGATTATTCTATGTCTCATAGGTGGACAATCGATTATATGGAAGATTATCTGTTTATCAGGGAAATATATAATGCGATGTATATAGAAAACCCGCGGTTCGATTTAAATGATATCCTGGAGTTCGAAAGGAGTCATCCTGCGGTAAAAGCTATAAATGAAAAATATAATGGTGTGAACTGGTACAGAAATCATCTGGGAGAATTAAAAACTATTAAATCTGAGCAAACCAGGATAATTTAGTGATGAAAAAGAAAAGTAAAAAAGAACTGGAAGAAACAGCATTCAGAGTGCGCGAACATATTATAAGACTAGCCACTGACGGCGGCTGTTTTATAGGCGCTTCCCTTTCCTGCGCCGACCTCATAGTCTACCTGTACAATAATTTTCTAAATATCAATAAGGATAATCTTAACCACCCGGAACGTGATTATCTGTTTCTATCTAAAGGGCACGACGTCCCGGCACTATACGGAACACTTGCCGAACTTGGTATAATAGAGAAAGAAAGATTAAAGAATCATCTGAAGACGAATGACTTTATATATTGGCACCCTAACACCAGAATCCCGGGAATTGAATACCATTCGGGTTCACTCGGACACCTCCTTTCAGTCTCCATGGGCGTTGCGAAAGACTGCTTACTAAAGAATCAGGATAATAAAGTGGTCGTAATTTTAGGCGATGGGGAGCTCAACGAAGGTTCAGTGTGGGAGGGACTGCTCGTCGCCTCTGCACACAAATTAAATAATATGGTTGCTGTAGTCGATAGAAATCAATTTCAAGCTAATATAAGAACAGAAGAATTGATACCAATAGAACCCCTTGAGAAAAAATTTGAATCTTTTGGGTGGACTCCTTATAGATGCAATGGCCACGACTTTGATGATCTTGAGAAGACTTTCAGCAAGCTCCCTTTCAGAGAAAATAGACCTTCTGTAATTATTGCCGAAACTATCCGGGGGAAGGGTCTGCCGAGTATAGAATCGCGGGCCGACAGGTGGTTCTGTAATTTTACTCACGATGAAATAGACCACCTCCTGCAGGAGCTTCACAGCAAGGTAAAAACAGATTTGAAATCAGAAACTTTAACCGTAAGATAAAATATGAACTACGAAGAACTCCTTATACAACTTATAAAAGAAGATGAGAGAATAGTTGTAATGACTGCTGAAAACCGCGCAGCAATAAGAAATCTGCCGGACATAATAAAAGACAGGTTTATTGATGTGGGAATAGCTGAGCAGACTATGATCGGGATGGCAGCAGGCCTTGCACTACGGGGGAGAATACCTATTGTTCATTCACTGGCAGCCTTCCTTACTATGCGTGCTTTTGAATTTATCAGGACGGACGTGGGGATCGGGAATCTTCCGGTAAAACTTGTTGGTGCAGTCCCCGGATTCTTAAGCGATGGCAATGGACCAACCCACCAGGCCATTGAGGATATTTCTCTGATGAGAAGCATTCCTCCTGTAAATATATTTTGTCCTTCGGATGAAGAAGATATGTTGCTTGGGATGAGGGAAGTAATACTTCACCCCTCCCCTTTTTATATCAGGTACAATAATTTGAAACCTGCCGTAGAACATAATACGGGTTTTAGAATCGGTAAGGCAGAAGTTATTAGTGAAGGAAGGGATATAGTTATTCTCACTTATGGAATTTTACTTAAAGAGGCTGTCGAAGCTGCAGGCATTTTACAATCGGAAGGAAGATCTGTCGGTGTAATTAATCTCCGTACACTAAAACCGATCGACGAGGAATTGCTTAAAAGTATCTGTTTAAGTGAGGTGCTTGTAGTTACTTTAGAAGATCATTTCATCACCGGCGGTTTGTATTCCATTTTGTCTGAATGTCTGGTTAAAGATAAAATCCGTTGCAACGTTCTTCCTGTTGCTCTTGAAAATAAATGGTTCAAGCCGGCGCTGCTTCCGGATGTATTGGAATATGAAGGATTTACTGCTGAAAAGATTGCTGGTAGAATTAATAACGAGCTTATCAAGTTATCAAAGAGAGAAGAGTATTCAATCTAAAATTATGAGGGAAGTATAATGCCGAATAAAGTTGAATTTAATAAAGATTATCCTAAAATAACCCGTTCCGATGAATACTATAGGAAAGCCCTGGCCCTGATACCCTCCGTAACTCAGACGCTTGCAAAAGGTCCCTCACAAAATATCAAAGGAGTGGCTCCCAAGTATCTTGAGAAAGGTAAAGGATCTCATGTATGGGATGTTGACGGGAATGAATATATAGATTTCCTGATGGGCATAGGTCCTCTCTCACTTGGTTATTCTTATGATAAAGTGGATAATGCAATAAAGGATCAGCTTGAGAAAGGGATCACTTTCTCTTTAATGCATCCACTTGAAGTTGAGGTTGCTGAATTAATTAATACTATTGTCCCGAATGCTGAATCCGTGCGCTATAGCAAGACAGGGGCTGATGTTACCTCGGCGGCAATTAGAGTTGCACGTGCATATACAGGCAGAGAAAATGTCCTCTGCTGCGGTTACCACGGATGGCACGACTGGTATATCTCAGTTACCGATAGGAATAAAGGGATCCCAAAGGTTATACAGGACATGACGCATACATTTAATTATAACGACATTGATTCACTTATTGATTCAATAGATAATGAAACTGCTTGCGTAATACTTGAGCCTTTTGTTTTCCAGGAGCCCGTAAATGATTTTCTTCAGGAAGTAAGAAGGATATGCACTGAAAATGGAACCGTATTGATATTTGATGAGATGTGGTCAGGCTTCAGGATTTCTCTTGGAGGCGCCCAGGAGCACTTCGGTGTGAGTGCCGACCTGGCATGTTTCAGTAAAGCTGTAGCTAACGGAATGCCTCTATCTATTCTTACCGGCAAAAAGGAAATAATGCAGGTCCTGGATAAAGAAGTTTTTTTCTATACTACCTTCGGCGGTGAAGCACTTTCTCTTGCCGCAGCAAAAGCTACCATAGAGGAACTGCGTGATAAGAAAGTACCTGAATACTTGGTTAAACAGGGACGAAAACTCAGAGAAGGCTATAATAAAATAGCAGCAGATCTTGATATGAATTATACAAAATGTTCCGGCTACGATTGCAGAACCCTCATTTCCTTTGATGCTTCTGCAGGTAATCCTCTCGAAATGAAATCCCTTGTTCAGCAGGAGATGATCAAAAGAGGAATTCTCTGGGGCGGTTTTCATAATATGAGTTTTTCCCATAGCGATGATGACGTTGAATATACTCTTGGAGTATATAAAGAGGTACTGCCTATATTGAAGAAAGCAGTTGAAGAGAAAAATGTTTCCGGCTGCCTGCGAGGAGAACCTGTCGAACCTGTATTCAGGAAAACAAGCAATTTTAACACAAAACCAAAAACGAAAGAAGAAAAGGTTTAATGGAATCCCCTTCACTTTTTTCTTTGAAAAACAAGGTAGCCGTAGTCACCGGAGCTCTTGGTTTATTGGGAAAACAACATTGCTTTGCCCTATCTGAAGCCGGAGCAGCAGTAGTTGTCTGCGACCTGGATGGAAATTCCTGCAATGATTTTGCTTTCAGCCTTGAGGGTGACAGCATGGGAACCGGCGTTGATATTACTTCAACTGGATCAATAGAGGATCTCAAAGCTAATATCCTGAACAAGTATAGGAAAATTGATATCCTTGTTAATAATGCAGCGATAAATGATATGTTCGAAAATCCTTCTGCTGCAGCCGAATTTTCAAAGTTTGAAAACTATCCTCTTGAATTGTGGAATAAATCC
>Ga0075277_1000004_pt1 | contig 14181 bp, 11 predicted proteins | sample SF_Rice_10C_0N_1_FD_69771 | JGI IMG/M metagenome (GOLD analysis project Ga0075277, IMG submission 69771) | Rice paddy soil microbial communities from Twitchell Island, California, USA - SF_Rice_10C_0N_101 | ecosystem: Environmental > Terrestrial > Soil > Paddy field/soil | place: USA: Twitchell... | reverse complement strand
TCAAAAAGGTTTCTCCAGGACGACATGTAAGTGGTGAAAAGATATGGCTCTATATTTCTGAAAAAATCTATGGGGAGCGCAGATAGAATAAGAAAAACTATAATTACAGCCATTGTAGAGACTATAGGGCCGATTGCATTTTCAACCAGTGAGGAAAAGAAGAAAGCTAATGCGGTAACAACTGTCATGCTTAAACCTGCAAAACCGTATGCAAAAATAAATCTCCAGATTATATCATTTTTTGCAAATATTATTATCCCGCTGCTCTTTATAACTATTAGTTCACCAACTCCGAAAATCAATATCCCGATCCCGAGGCTCATAACCGCAAGCCAAAGGACAAGAAGATTTGAATAGATCAAACCTGCGATGAATTTTGAAGTGACGATCTTAATTCGTGCGACAGGGCGTGTAATAAGAAGCCGGTACGTCCCTGCAGTAGCTTCACCGGCCAGTAAATCACCTGCAACCAGGGCAATCAAAAATGGGATGTGAACAGCAAGGCTCGTAAGTATAAAGTACGAGATCAGGTAGCCGTTCAGAAGGTTCCCCACAAAAACGAACGATTGCTGCAGGTTTCTTGTCATAAAGTCGAGTGATTTTTCACCTTCAGCCAGCATTGCAAAATTAATTACAGGAACAATTACAGCGATTACCATGAAACCGATATATGTTCTCCACTTTTTGAAGATCTTGTAAAGTTCTATCCGTATCAGAGTAATCATTTAAGAAGCCTTCTCTGTAATGTTGAGGAAATATTCTTCGAGTGATCTTGTCGGGATAACTGCACTTACTTCGATTTTATTTTCAATAAGATATTTATTCAGACCAGCCACTTTATCAGAGGACATAGAAAAGATCATAATATTATTCGCAACAGTTTCGAGGTCCTTTATGTAATCAGTCCCCCCAAGTATCTGCCTTGCCTGTTCCGAATCATTTACTTCAAAAGTTACCTTCAGTTTATTCATATTAAGAAGCGCATCTACTTCTCCTTCTACTATGGCCTTTCCTTTGTTGATTATAGTCATCCTGTTTGCTACTAATTCCACTTCGTATAAAATGTGTGATGAAAGAAATAGTGTTTTCTTTTTATCCCTGCTTAGATGAATTATGAGTTCCCTGATCTCTTTCATTCCCTGAGGATCAAGTCCTGTGGTAGGTTCATCCAGAATTATAAGATCAGGATCATGAAGCAGAACTTGAGCTAGTCCCAGTCTTTGCTTCATACCATGTGAGAAAGTTTTAACTTTACTTCCATATCTCTTTTCTAATCCTACAAGTTCAAGCACTTCCATTATCCTTCTATTTGAAACATCTGTTCCGGATATTCTTCCTAGTATTTCCAGGTTTTTATACGCACTCAGATAACCGTAAAAATCCGGTTTCTCAACTATTGCACCAACTCTTTTTAGTATCGAAGTTCTTTCCTTTTTGAGTGATTTCCCGAAGATTTTTATCTCACCATGATTAGGGTTTATAAGCGACAGCATCATACGGATCGTTGTGCTTTTGCCCGCCCCATTGGGACCAAGAAACCCGAATACATCTCCCCTGTATACATTCAGACTTAGGCTGTTAACAGCTTTAACATCTTTAAAATCCTTGGTTAGTTCCGTTATTTCAATTACCTTCTCGTCTGCCAATTTTTTTCCGGTATTTATGTGATTAAAAACAAACCAAATTGTGCTGTCAAAAATACAATCAGAATCATTAATCCGTCGCTAATATTTTATGGACGGTCAAAAAATCACATTAATGCTTATAGATCAGATTAATGTCTTTAAAAGTTAAATAAAAATAGGTATAAATAATTGATGAAACCTTTGCTTTATAGACTGGTAAAAAAAGTATAGTTAGAAGCAAATAAATTAAAAAAATTTCTTTTTTGTATTTGTAAAAAATTATGATAATGTTTGTAGAGAAAGAAGAGTTTAATAAAAAATTTTTTCTCCCGCATATTTTTTTTTAGAAAAAAATTTTTTAGTTTCAGTTTAGTTACGACAAAAAATACAACCCGAATTATCCTTAATGAAACACAATATTTATTTTAAATATTCCCGGAAAACTTGTCCACTCTACAGTAACATTTCTTTTAAAGAACAACTTATTTACAATGCAGATCAGAAAATTAACAATACGATATTCACTTTAAGCGCAGGAGCATTTTAATGCAGATAAAAAGATTGTTTACTTCAGCCGGAGAAGATCCTTTATCTTCATTTAATTTTGTGAAAAGGGTCAGCGAAATAAAGAACCCCGATGGATCAATCGTATTCCATATGGAAGATGTTTACGTACCTGCCCAGTGGTCGCAGGTGGCCACCGATATAATTGCACAAAAATATTTTAGAAAAGCCGGTGTACCTAAACTTCTCAAAAAAAGCAGAGAAAAGGGTGTACCTGCATGGCTGCAGCCCTCCAAGGCTGATACTGAGAAACTTGAACAGCTTCCTGAAAAAGAAAGACAATCTTCTGAAACTGATGCGAGACAGGTGTTCCATCGCCTTGCCGGAAATTGGACCTATTGGGGCTGGCAGGCTAATTACTTCGATACTGAGGATGATGCAAAGGCTTTTTATGATGAAATGATGTACATGCTTGCTAACCAGATGGCTGCACCAAATAGTCCGCAGTGGTTCAATACCGGTCTGAACTGGGCTTATGGCATTACAGGACCTTCACAAGGACATTATTATGTGGATTATAAAACGGGCGAATTGACGGCTTCCCAGGATGCTTATACTCATCCTCAGCCTCATGCTTGTTTCATTCAGTCGGTTAGCGACGATCTTGTAAATGAAGGCGGTATTATGGATCTCTGGGTACGGGAGGCAAGACTTTTTAAGTATGGTTCTGGTACCGGTTCTAATTTTTCCGAATTGAGAGGAGCTAATGAGCCTCTGAGCGGTGGAGGAAAATCGTCAGGCTTAATGTCTTTCCTGAAAATCGGCGATAGATCTGCAGGAGCAATCAAATCCGGCGGAACAACACGTCGGGCAGCAAAGATGGTAACGCTTGACCTTGATCATCCTGATATCGAGGAATATATTAATTGGAAGGTTGTTGAAGAGCAAAAAGTTGCTTCGCTTGTTTCAGGTTCAAAATTATGCAATTACCATCTTAATGCGATTATGAAGGCTTGCTATGATGAACACCCGGAGAATGACCGTTTCAATAAGAATTTTAACAATAAATTAAAAAATGCGGTTCTGGATGCCCGGAGAGCTCAGATTCCTAATAATTATGTTGAAAGAGTTATACAACTTGCAAAACTCGGTTTTAAATCAATAGAATTCCCGGTTTATGATGTCGATTGGAACTCGGATGCTTATGCAACAGTGTCGGGACAGAATTCCAATAACTCAATACGCGTTACAAACCAGTTCATGGAAGCCGTGCAGAATGATGGCGATTGGAATCTTTACTGGAGGACAGAAAAGAAAAAAGCTAAGGAAGATAACCGCACTCCTAAACCTTGTAAAACACTCAAAGCACGGGAATTATTTGAAGAAATCAGTTATGCCGCATGGTCATGTGCCGATCCCGGAACACAGTTTCACACCACAATAAATGAATGGCATACATGTCCGAATGACGGTGAAATCAAAGCTTCAAATCCTTGCAGTGAATATATGTTCCTCGATGATACTGCATGCAATCTTGCATCATTGAATCTTGTTAAATTTTATGAATCAGGTACTAAACAGTTCCAGATTGATTCTTTTCGTCATGCTACAAGGTTATGGACGGTTGTTTTGGAAATCAGTGTCCTGATGGCTCAGTTCCCGAGTAAAGAGATTGCACAGCTGAGCTACGACTTCAGAACTCTGGGTCTAGGTTATGCTAATCTTGGCTCATTACTAATGCTGCAGGGAATTCCTTATGATAGCAATGAAGGTTTTGCTATTTGCGGTGCATTAACTGCTATTATGCATATGACAGCTTATGCTGCTTCTGCAGAAATGGCAAAAGAAACAGGACCTTTCAGCAAATACGAAAAAAATAAAGAGTCTATGCTTAGGGTTATCAGAAATCACCGGAGAGCTGCTTATAATGTTCCGCATGAAGAATATGAAGGATTATCTATTTATCCTGTTGGAATCAATCCCAAATACTGTCCGTCAGATTTATTGAAGGCTGCAAGGGAGGATGCCGATCTCGCCCTTGAAATGGGAAGTCAGTTTGGTTTCAGAAATGCCCAGGTTACGGTTATTGCACCTACCGGGACGATCGGACTGGTTATGGATTGTGATACTACAGGTGTAGAACCCGACTTTGCTCTTGTAAAATTTAAAAAACTGGCTGGCGGTGGATATTTCAAAATCATCAACCAGTCAATACCGCCTGCACTTGAAAGGCTCGGTTATAATAAAGATCAAATAAATGAAATAGTAAGATATGCCAAAGGATCCGGCTCATTGGAGGGTTGCCCTTATATTAATCATGAATCACTAAAGTCTAAGGGATTTACAGATGAAGCACTTACTAAAATTGAGCGTATTCTTCCATCCGTTTTTGAGTTGAGTTTTGCATTCAACAAGTTCACCCTGGGCATAGATTTCCTGACAAAGAAACTGAACATCCCGGAGGATGATATTGACTCATATGATTTTAATCTTCTTACAGCTTTAGGATTTTCAAAACAGGAAATCGCAACTGCCAATGATTATGTTTGCGGTACAATGACAGTTGAAGGGTCCCCTTTCCTAAGGCACGAACACTATCCTGTTTTTGATTGTGCTAATAAATGCGGAAAAAAAGGAACCAGGTTTATTCGTTCCCATGCGCATATCAAAATGATGGCATCTGCACAGCCTTTTATCTCCGGCGCAATTTCCAAGACGATTAATTTACCAAACCAGGCAACTGTGGAAGATATAAAAGATGCTTATTTACAATCATGGAAGCTTGGAATTAAAGCGAATGCACTTTACAGGGACGGTTCTAAATTATCGCAGCCGCTTAACTCGGTCAGTGATGAGGAACTGGAATCTTTACTTGAAGACAAGGAGCATAACGATATTGTAAAAATTGCAGAAAAAATTATTCATAGGTATATAGCGAAAAGGAGAAGGTTGCCTGATAGAAGAACCGGGTATACACAGAAAGCAAAGATAAACGGACAGTCAGTGTATATCAGAACTGGAGAATATGATAACGGACAACTGGGTGAAATATTTATCGATATGCATAGGGAAGGCGCTGCATTCCGAAGCCTGCTTAACTGTTTTGCGACTTCCATCTCTCTTGGTTTACAGCATGGTGTACCCCTTGAAGAGTTTGTTGATGCCTTTGTATTTACCCGCTTCGAGCCCAGCGGGATAGTTTCCGGGAATGAAAAAATTAAAATGGCAACCTCGGTAATTGATTACATCTTCAGGGAACTGGCAGTTACTTATCTCGGTAGAAATGATCTTTCACATGCCGATACGGAAATAAAATCAAAAGCCTCTCATAGTATAGTCAAGAAAATCATTGAGCCTGAGTTTGAGAGCGAAGAAGTTGTAAGTGAAAGATTAATAGATCTGGATAAGAGTAATAATTTCTCTCTGTCTTCAAAGGAAGTTAAGCATACAAATCATCCTGAGGGATTTGCCCAGGTAAATAATAGTATGACTTCAAAAGTCAGAAGAGCAATAGAGGCCGGATACACGGGTGATATCTGCACTGAATGTCAGAGTATGACTATGGTCAGGAATGGCACCTGTCTGAAATGTATGACTTGCGGATCTACCTCGGGCTGCAGTTAAACTCAATATAAAAGAATTAAAAAGGCCTGCCGTTAATCTCACTTCTGTCAGAACGTCAGGCCTTTTTTAGTATAGCAGACTTAAAAACTGAAGTTTAATCCGATACGATAACCTCCCAATGCAGGGTAGACTGAGATATCAGGATTATTATTTTCATATGGGTCACTCTGGCTCATCTCAACTACACTCCTGCTTATAACAATAGCTATAGCTGCCCCCAAAACGGTATCCGAAAACCAGTGATTATCTGAATAGATTCTCTGGTATGCTGTTAAAGTTGCCAGACTATATAAACCAATTGTTGCAAATATATTTTGAATCCTTTCGGCCAGAACTGTTGAAACAGTAAACGCAACTATGGCATGTCCGGAAGGTAGTGAATAATATGCATTGTCAAATACGTAATTCCCAAAATCGGTATTTCCATCGTTATTATACGGCCGGCTTCTTGAAAACAGCACTTTAAGTATAATATTTATTGTTCCGGCATATAGAAGAGATTCAGCAAGCAGTCTCCCTGTAAGTGAAACCGACCTGTCGTTAAAAATTAATCCGGCGGCATATAAGCCTGCCGATAAAGAAGCTGCTGGTATAACCATTCCATAATATTGCCCCGCTTTGGTGATATCATCAAGAGAATTTGACTGATTACTCCTGGCAACTTTTCGTATGCCCTTATCCAGAAGCATTGAAAGTGCAGTGCCCCCCGTAATTGCTCCCGTTACAGCCCAATTTTTTCCTGAAAAATGGGACGGGGCGGTTAAAAGCCTCCAGCCATCCAGAAGGCCTCTGTTGAAATCATATTTTATTAAATCCAGCGGTGCCGGTTGATTAGAATTACTCTTGAGTGTGTCCTCCCCTGAGTGTTCTAAATCTTTTGAAAATGAAAAATTACAAAAGACAAGAAGGAAAATTAGAAGCACTGGAAAATGGCGGATCATTTTCTTCTTTCTATAACAACTGGGATCAAATATATCAGACATATTTATATCTTTAGATTTAATTTAATTAAGTCTTAAGTGAATAAAAATGCGGTATGTTATATTACAGTAGTTTATTAGAGTGGTTAAAAAATATTTTCTTCTTCAATTCTTCTGCCTCCCATGAAGCGTTTGGAATAATAATCCTGATCCAGGGATGAAACAATAACACCGTTCCGTGAGCTGGCGTGCGCAAATAAATCATCTCCAATATAAATACCTACATGCCCGGGTTTTACCCTTCGTCTGGTATTAAAAAAAACAAGATCGCCGAATTTCAGGCTATCCCGGCTTTCTATCTCCACCCCCTGTCTGAATTGTTCTCTCGCTGATCTATCCAGATCTACTGAAAGGACATTGTGATAAACAGTCTGGGTAAATGCAGAACAGTCTATTCCGTTCGTCGAATTTCCGCCGTATTTATACGGAGTATTAAGATATTTAATTATCTCCATCAACAATTTTTCTTTAGTAGTACTGATATCTGCTTCAAGATTGGTTTCATTATCATCCGATTTAAGCTGGTTCATTACTGAGGTAATATCTATTCCCCGGTCATCAGGAATTTCATCCTCGTCTTCATCGACGGCGGCATTCTTGTTTTCTTCATCAGAAAACCTTTGATGAGAACCGGAATTATCAGCCTCATCATGTTTCTCATATCGTGAAGTATAAGTTGAGGAAGAACAGCCAGTATATACCGAAGCAGCTATTATCAGAAAAAGGACGACAATTATATTCTGCATTATCCGCATTAAATCAGCCGAGGTAAGTTTTAAGATTTTTGCTCCTTGAGGCATGCCTTAACCTGCGTATAGCTTTTTCTTTTATTTGCCTTACTCTCTCCCTGGTAAGATTAAAACGTTCTCCTATTTCCTCAAGCGTCATAGAATGTTCTGTATTTAGTCCGAAATAAAGCTTTATAACTTCAGCTTCCCTGTCGGATAATGTAGATAATGCTCTTTGTATCTCGCTTTTTAATGATTCATTCATTAATATATAATCGGGAGCAGGTTGCTGATCATCTTCTATAACGTCGAGCAGCCGGTTTTCCTCTCCCTGCGCAAACGGGGCATCCATCGATACATGCCGTCCGGCAATCTTAAGGTTGTCAGCTACTTCACCCACATCCATATCAAGCTCCTGCGCCAGTTCCATTGCGCTCGGTTCTCTTTCAAATTCCTGTTCAAGGTTGCTGTATGCCTTGCCGATTTTATTAAGAGCTCCTACCCGGTTCAGGGGAAGTCTGACAATACGCGACTGTTCAGCAAGAGCCTGTAAAATAGACTGCCGGATCCACCATACAGCATAGGAAATGAACTTAAATCCTCGGGTCTCATCGAATCTTTTGGCTGCTTTTATTAATCCCAGGTTTCCTTCATTAATCAAATCACCTAAAGATAGTCCTTGGTTCTGATATTGCTTCGCTACACTTACCACGAACCTCAGGTTTGCTTTGGTAAGCTGTTCTAGAGCGGTCTGATCCCCTTTCCTGATTTTTATAGCCAGCTCTATTTCCTGATCTGGAGTTAAAAGATCAACCCGTCCGATTTCCTGAAGATATTTATCGAGCGACTGGCTCTCACGGTTTGTAAATTGTTTGGTTATTCTCACAAAAATATCTCCCGATGATTATTGATTTATCGTATCAACAATACCAACAATAGAAGCATCTACCGGAGCCATATCCACGGGCAGTGGGATTACTGCTTCTGATGCGGTTATATAGATTATCGTCTCCCCGGGTCCGGCACCTACTGTATCAACTGCTACAATTGGTTCACCGATATCTTCATAATCTGAGTTTATTGGCTGGACTATCATTAGTTTAAAAGAATTAATAGCACTATACTTTCGTGTAGCCCATATATTTCCTATTACATTTCCCAGAAACAATTATAATACCATTTTTAATATTCGGGATTTTTATTAGAGTTTTATTCAGCTTCCTGTCTGGAAAGATTTTCTTTAAGCGCAACATCAAGTTTATCAACTATTGCCATAATCACTGCGTCAACTGGCTTGTTTTTAGTGAAATCGGTTTGTCTTGATGAGCTGCCGGTAGCAACAAGAACAACCTCTCCTTCACCAGCGCCAACACTGTCAACGGCAACTACAAAATAATCTTTCTCCCTGAGATCAAGATCAAGCTGCTTGACTATAAGGAATTTCGCTCCTACAAGATTCTCATCCTTTCTTGTAGACCATACGGTTCCTATAACTTTTCCTAAAAACATGTAATTCAAGCCTTCTGATTCATTTGTAGCAATGTTCGGCGTTAAATATACTTTTCATTTGTAAAAAATACAATTATCAATTTCCCGTAACAAGTCGATCATGTGATGTAAGATATTCTTTTGCGGACTTTGTAATCATTAATTCAAAAAACTTCTTCCCTTTAAATTATTTGGTACTCCAAAATAATCAGCGGCAGTTTTTCCCACATCGGAAAATGTAGAACGGATGCCGAGGTTTCTAACCCCGGCTCCCTTATAATAAAAAAGCAAAGGAACATATTCCCTGCTGTGATCAGTACTAATCGTGGTGGGATCATTGCCATGATCCGCAGTTATTATTATTGCGTCGGTTTCATCTATTTTGTTCAGAAAACCGGGTAAAAAATCATCAAAATCTTTAAGTGCCGCTGCAAATCCCGTCGGGTCATTTCTGTGTCCGTAATACACGTCAAAATCAACAAGGTTTGCAAATATAAAGCTATTTGAAAACTCCCCTGCTGCTTTTAATAATTCATTACAGCCTTCCTGATTTGATTTCGTTTTACGGGGATACTTTATTCCCCTGTGATTAAAAAGATCATTTATCTTACCGATAGCAATAGTATTGATATCATTTTCTTTAAGAATATCAAGGATCGTTTTATCAGGAGGGTCAATTGAAAAATCTTTCCTGCTTGTCGTCCTTTTAAAATTACCGGGTTCCCCTATAAAAGGACGGGCAATAACTCTTCCTATCGTTATGGAAGGAGCTAAAACCTTCATTCTCGTGATTTCACATATTTCATATAATCTTTTAAGCGGAATTACATCTTCATGTGCAGCTATCTGGAAAACTGAATCTGCCGATGTATATACAATTGGATATCCTGTGCGTAAATGTTCAATACCTAGTTCTTTAATGATTTCTGTGCCTGAAGCTGCCTTATTTCCTAAAACACCTTTACAACCCGTGAGAGACTTAAACTTTTCAATCAAGCTATCCGGGAATCCGTTGGGAAAATATGAAAAATCCACATCAACATAGAGTCCTCCCAGTTCCCAATGACCGCTGGTTGAATCCTTGCCTTTCGATATTTCCTTTAATTTACCATATGAAGCAGACGGGAAAGGTTCTGGCTCAATACCCTGCAGTAATTCAATGTTTCCGAGTCCTAATTTTTGAAGATTTGGTAATTTAAGATCTACTGATTGTGCGATATGCTTGAGCGTATTACTGCCTGTATCACCATATTCAGCGGCATCTGGCAATTCTCCAATGCCCACTCCATCGAGAATAATTAAAAAGAGGTTGTTCAAAATAATTAAATGCTAATTGCAGAATGTTAGTTGATATTCCTGACAGTGTTTCCTCCCCGCTCAAGGGCTTTCTGTAGTGCGAGGTCGGCATTATGAAGGACTTCGTCTACATCAACTTTTCCGGTTGAGGAGGCTACTCCGACAGAAATTGTATAGGTTGTCTGTTTGGAAACTACAGCTATAGGTTTCCTGGCTATTTTTACCCGGAGTTTTTCCGCCCAGAGAAAAACCTCCTTTGTGTTTGAATTGAAAAAATAGACGGCAAAAACTTTATCTCCGATTCTTCCAAATAAATTTAATGGTGTCATTTCCTTTTTTACAGTATCTGCAACGGTTAGCAGTACTTTAGGTAGCGGATTCCCATCAAACAATGATTCCTGTTCCAGAAAATCATCTATTCTGATCAGCGCCACTGCTCCTGAAGATTTGACTTTCTCTGCTTTGATCAGATCAGTACTTAATCTTTCCTTGAATGTATCTGCGTTTAAAGCCTTTGTTTCAACATCTACGGCAAGGTAACTCTTCAGAAGGGCCTGTGTAGAGTAAGAATATATAACAAAAGACAATATGTTCATTGCATTTTTGAGAAACTGTACATCAGCATTAGAAAATGCATTTTTCTTCAGACTTTCAAAGCATAAGACGCCGTAATTTTGATTATTGTAAATTAAAGGCATCGCCAGGAAGGAACCTTCAAAACTCACGTCTTCAACTTTCGCATACCTTTTATACTGTTCTCCCGAGGTATCGTCAATTTTTACCGGGATCCCTGTGATTATGCTTTTCCCCACGAGAGTTGCATTAAGTTCAATCTCCAGGCTCTCTCCTATATACTTTAATGAGGTGTTATTAATGATCTTAACGGTTTTAAACTTTTGTTCCAGCGGATAATAATATACAAAAGCAAAAGCGTCCCAGCTGAGAAGGAAACCTACAGAATTATATATAGTATTAATAAGATCTGAATCGCTGTCAAATTTACTCTCAGGCCCGATAAGATTTAAAAGCCCTTTTAATCTCTGCTGCGATACAGAATCAGAGTGCTTTTCTTCAAAAATCGAAATGATCATGGTTATCACCCGGACGAAGCGTCCAAGAGCATAAATTGTCTCAATTCCGAATGCATCGCCAACTTTTGAATCAACTGCTATTACAGCAATGAGCGATTTGTCATAAAATAAAGGAACACCCACAAAGCTTCTTATTCCCTGAACTGCTGAATAATACCTGATTACGTCAGCCTCAGCTGCAGGTGAAATATCACTCAATAATTCAGGCTCACCTTTCTGGACGATTTTGCTGAGTATATCGTCCTCAATGTCCAGCTTTCTGCCTGCCAGTTCATCTGAATTGGAGACGAACTTTTCTATCGAGAGTTTCTCTTTCTTTTTATTATACCAGAAAAATATTGCGGTATTGGCAGAATATGCTTCTTTTATTACAGTGAGCATTTTTTCCAGTACAAATCCGAATTGACCATCGTGCCCCACTTCCTCGGGAAGAGCTTCGTTGGCAATTTCTTCAAATCTTTCCTTAAGGTCGGAAGGTTTTATAGTGGTTTTTGAAGCGTTATATTCAGGGATATAATTATCAGCAGTAATTATTTCGGGTTTATTACCGGAGATTATCTTAAAAGATTCTTCGAAATCATGCCTTGGTTCACCGGGAACATCCGGGACTTCATCATCATCTTCGTTATCAAGGGATGAAAAAGATTTATCAAATCTGATCGAATCACGCAGAAATATTATAAAAGCGACATAAATTATAATTACGGCGATGGTTATAAATCTAATAACAGGGTCGTCTGTCAAAAATAAAATTGCAGCGAGAACTGGAACCAGGGAGAAAATCAGGATTCTTTTCTTTTGTCTTCGATCCATTGTCGAGTGAATAATTGGAAGATAAAAATTGAAGTAAATATATACTTACTCTTTAATAATAGCAAACAAACTGAAAGATAATGTCTCAGGAATAAAACAATTTAGAAAAGCGGCTAAGTATCTCTCGTTTCCCTGTTTTTTTGACAGCAGAATGCAGCATTAAATTTTCACCGGGAATCAACTCGGGGAAATATTCTAAAATATTCTTTTTTGCTTTTGATATTTCGGATTGGTTAAGTTTATCAACTTTATTTAATAAGACAATGTATGCTATATCATTATCTTTTAATAAAGAATTCAGCTTTATATCGAGCTGTGTAGGCTCATGCCTGCTGTCAATCAGATGAACTGCAAGATTTATATAACCTGATACCGAAATGAAATCGGATACGACTTTTCCCCAGAATTCTCTTTCTTTTAAGCTTGTTTTGGCGTAGCCGTATCCGGGCAGATCAACTATATAAAATTGTTCATCTATCTTATAATAGTTTATAGAACGTGTTTTACCAGGAGTTGAACTGATCTTTGCCAGGTTTTTTCTGTTAAATATTGAATTGATAAATGACGATTTCCCGACGTTGGACCTTCCGCATAAAATTATCTCCGGCAGGCGCAGCTTTGGTATCTCTTTGATATCATAGACAGATTTTATAAACTGCTGGTTTTCAAACATTAGTACCAAATAAAAAAGAGTAACCGGATAACCAGTTACTCTTCAATTGAGTCAATTTTCGTTTATTATTTGTTTTTTTCTGCCGGAGTTTCTTCAACAACCTGTGCATCAGGGATTTCCTGGTTCTTTTCTGCCTGTTTCTTTGCTCTTCTCTCTTCTCTTTTCTCTTTCTGATCTTCTGCTTTTGCATTTATTACATCATTGTAATCAACCAGTTCAAGGATAGCCATACTCGCTGCGTCGCCTATCCTGTTTCCAAGTTTTATAACCCTTGTATATCCGCCGGGACGATCACCAATTTTTGGAACAATTTCACTAAATAGTTCTTTAATGACTTCCTTATCCCTTATGTGACTCATTACCTGTCTCATTGAATGAAGGTCGTTTTTTCTTGCCTTGGTAATCAAAGCTTCGACATGTTTTCTGGCTTCTTTTGCTTTTGCTTCTGTCGTCTTGATCCTCTTATGCCTAAGTAAAGAGGTTGCAAGTGCATTCATAAGAGCTGCACGGTGACTGGCAGTTCTTTTTAATTTTCTTCCTTTAGTTCTATGTCTCATTTATAAACCTTTAATCCAAGATTAGTTAGTTTCAGTTTCTTCCTTCAGGTATTTGTCCACATCCATACCAAATTCAAGTCCCAGGTTTTCAACTATCTCCATAAGTTCAGCAAGTGATTTTCTGCCGAAATTCCTGAATCTTAGCATTTCGGATTCATCACGCCTGACAAGCTCTGCAAGGTTTTTAATATTTGCAGCCTTTAGACAATTGTGGGATCTGACACTTAATTCCAGATCATCTACGGGTGTTAAGAGTATTTTCCTGACTCTCTCGAATTCTGTATCCTTCTGGCTTATAGCTTGTTCTTCTTCCTGTTCAATATCAAAATTAATAAACAGCTGAATATGATCTCTTAATATTTTAGCAGCCTGAGTCAATGCATCATCAGGCGTGATTGAACCATCTGTATAAATCTCAATGGTTAATTTTTCGTAATCGTTTTTGTCTCCGATTCGGACATTTTCAACATCGTACTTGATGTTCTTGATCGGGGTAAAGATAGAGTCGATCGGAATCACCCCGATTGTTTGATCGGGTGAAATATTTTCTGAGGATGGAACATAACCTGTTCCCTTGCCAACTCTCAGCTCAATATCAAATTTCGCACTCTTGTTTAAAGTTGCAATATGAAGATCAGGATTGAGGATCTCTATTTCATTGCTGCTTTTCTGTATATCAGAGGCTGAAAATTCGCCTTCACCGTTAAATGAGATTTCAATTTTGTTGGGTTTTTTGTTAAGAAGTTTCATCCTGACCTGTTTCAGGTTCAATATTATTTCGGAAACATCCTCAACAACACCC
>Ga0075277_1000003_pt1 | contig 14327 bp, 12 predicted proteins | sample SF_Rice_10C_0N_1_FD_69771 | JGI IMG/M metagenome (GOLD analysis project Ga0075277, IMG submission 69771) | Rice paddy soil microbial communities from Twitchell Island, California, USA - SF_Rice_10C_0N_101 | ecosystem: Environmental > Terrestrial > Soil > Paddy field/soil | place: USA: Twitchell... | reverse complement strand
TAATGTCGAAGTTAAACTTGTGTGGCAGCCGCCGTGGACCCCGGAATTGATGAGCGAAGAAGCAAAGCAGCAGCTCAGTAGACGCTGATGTAAACCACTGCTTCAGCTTAATTTCCTCAGGTTTATTGTTCTTTCAGTTCGATATTTTTTGCGTAAAAAATTTCTTCTTTCTTTAAGAATATCACTTCTTGATAGTATTGCTGCAATTTTATCAGGGCGGGATTTTTCCACAACCGGCAGTCTGTTAGTATCATAAATGGCCATCAGATCAAGGGCCTCTTTTAGAGTACTATCAGGATAAACTACTGCGAATGGTGTACTGAGGATGTCAGCGACTTTTGAGATAACTGAATAATTGGAACTCAGGAGAGTTTTACGGGAAACTGTCCCTATTAAATTTTCATTCCGATCAACCACAGGATAACCATGGTGCAGACTTTCAGGAGAACCAGCGGCAAACCAGGATCTGACCTTCTCTAAAGTATCTTCTCCATTTAACTTAACCACGTTATATGATGCGCTGTCTTTAACTAATGCCTGATCAAGAAAATCTGCTTCATATTCAAAAGGTATCTTTATCCCTTTCCTTGCAATTTTTTCAGTCATAATAGTATTTTTCATCATTAAACTTGAAACAAGGTAAGATGAACTGCAGCCCAGAAGCAGAGGGAGTAAACCAACCGGCTGAAAAGTAGTTTCAAATGCAAAAATTATTGAAGCCAGAAGTGCACGTGCGGATCCGGCAAAAAGTGCTGCCATCCCGACAAGTGCAGCAATCCTGGTATCTATACCTATTCCGGGAAAAAGTAAAACTCCAAGTCCGCCTAAAACGGCACCAAGTCCCCCGCCTATAGTAAACAAAGGAGCCAGTGTACCGCCGCTTGTACCGCTTCCGAGTGAAATTGACCAGGAGATAAATTTGAATAAGAATAAAATCAATAAAGCCTTCCCGGTCAGCGAACCGGAAAGTATATTCTCAATATTGTCATACCCCACACCCATTGTATGCGGAACAAAATAACCAATAAGCCCGACAGCCGCTGCGCCTATTGCAGGCCACCACATCCAGTGAACCGGAAGCTTTTCAAAAGTATCTTCAACTTTGTAAACAGCACGGGTAACAAAGACGGCCGCAACACCTAATACGGCACCCATTAATAAATAAAATATTAATGATAAACTGCCGGGTTGCTGCAAGTCTGTTAATTTAAATATAGGGGCTGTCCCGACGAAAATTATTCTTATAGCTGTAGCTGCTGTACTTGCAAGAGCAACAGGAATTAACGACTGAGGTTTAAATTCAAATAATAGTAATTCTACAGCCAGCAGAACTGCTGAAATAGGAGTACCAAAAGTTGCGGCCATACCTGCCGCTGCTCCTGCAGCAAGCAGAATTTTTCTTTCGGATGCTGTAGTATGAAGAAGTTGTCCTATTAAAGAACCGACCGCACCGCCTGTAGCAATTATAGGACCTTCAGCACCAAATGGACCGCCTGTACCTATTGAAATTGCAGCAGAGATAGGTTTAAGAAATGTCAGTCGGGCTGGGATCCGGCTTTCATTAAGTATAACCTGTTCCATAGCTTCAGGAATACCATGTCCGCGTATACCGGTAGATCCATACCTTGCCATGAACCCGATGATTACAGCGCCGAGCACAGGAACAATAATAACAAACAGGCCAAGATGATTGTAGGCAGGAGATATAAAATCCGTGGATAATTTTCCGTAAAAAGAAATATTAGTAATTAGTCCTATCAGCGCTGTCAACGTTCTGGCTATAAATCCCGAGAGGATGCCGATAAGAATTGAAAGCAATGATATAAAAACTGATCTTTTACCGAAAGCTGAAAACTGTTCGGGGAACCTGGTTAAGCCCAGTGCAGGTTCCAATGAGGGAGCGACAGGAAGCCCCGACGGAGTATTATGTTTGGCAGAGAATAACATTCAATTATTAAAATTACGAAATTATTAATAGATAACAATGAAATTAGATCACATAAATCTATCCAAAATTAGATGTATTGTCTGTTTGAGCGCCGTCATGTAGTTGTTACTGCAGGCAACTGGATTTTGAAGGAAGCTGCCGGACCTGAACCTTCATGGTAATTTCAGTATTCTTCTGCTTACGCCAGGATAACCAGTAGAGATGAGCCGGCGGCTCATCTTTTGAAAGCAGTCTTGATAAAGCAGCTATAGATGCGGTTAGAGCCACTAAATTTATACCCGGGAAACTTCATCGTAAACCCGTAAAAGTACAGGTATCTATTCCAATAGTATTCAGTTTGAATTAAGATGTGCTTAATGGAGGTAGAAAAAAAGAAGGCTGTTATCTGCACAAGACAGATTATAAGCTTATCAACAGTTTAATGATTCTTCTCTCTGAACTTTCTGACTTTGGCCAGGTTGCCGCAGTCCTTCATACTGCACCACTGGCGGCTGCCGTTTTTGCTGGTGTCGAGAAATAGCCACCCGCAGTTATCCCCGCTGCATTCTTTTACCCTATGAAGACTGCCCGAGGTTAACAGTTCTGCGGCAGAAAGCGCTATCTGCCGGATGATGCCTTCGGGTTCTTCGCTCTGTATTTCGAGATCCCACCTGAAATGACCCGAATCGAAGTGCAGTTCCTGGTGTTCCCGTGCCGCGATACATTCCCTGTTCAGCAGGGCGACATCTTTACTATCGGGCTCCTCCCCTTTTACAAGGCTTATGAAAATACGGTAAACTGCCTCACGTATTACTAATGCCTTTTTATACACTTTTTGTGAAGCTTTCTGATCTTTCCGTCCTAAACGGTTTAACTTTTCTGCCGCAGTATCGTCTATTATTCCGGCTTTATGAGCCCAGTCGACCAGGTCGGAGTAGTCTTCGAGTTTATCGTTCAGAACTTTATAGTCGAGCGGGCCTTCTCCGTTAAGTCCTTTTCTTCCGCTTACGGAATTGACGAAATCAAGCGAAAGGTTATTCGCTATGTATTCATATTTTTCAGCCATATATGATCTTTCCTTGTAACTAATAAAATATACTTGACAGGTTACAGATATAATATTATATTGTAACCGGTAATATTAAAATAACTGGTTACGAACAAATAATCAATTCATTTTAAAGTGAGGTAAAAATGATAACAAGGATCTGGCACGGAAGAGTAAAGAAGAGGGACGCAGATAAATACCGCAAGCACGTAATCGATACGGGTATAAGAGATTACCTTAAGATAAAAGGCAACGCCGGAGCGCAAATACTTCAAAGCAGCGATGATGATGTTTCTCATATTTTTACGGTTACACAATGGGATAATCTTGAGTCGATTAAGAAGTTTGCGGGGAAGAATTACGCAAAGGCAAAATATTACCCGGATGATGAAAAATATCTGCTCGAGCTTGAGCCGGAAGTACAGCATTATGAGACAGTTTCTTTCTCAAACCTGATGATAAGAAAACTGCTTCAGCAGTTTACAGATCTTTACGACGGCAATAACTGGACGGACAGAAATTTTATTTCGCTGCTGAGTTCCCTTGATGAAGAAACTGCTTTTAAGCAGCCTTTCCCGGGTAAGCATTCCGTCGCTGAAATATTGTGGCACATTATCTACTGGAGGAGAGCTGTGCTGCACAGAATAAAAAAAGATTTTAAGTTTGAGGAAAAGACCGGGAAGGAACAGAATTTCCTTTCACCTGAAGTGCTGCGGAAAAAAGGATGGAAGAAGTTAGGTCAGGATCTGACGGAGACTCAGGAAGACCTGGTAAAGTTTCTTATTACAAAAACGGATGATTTCCTTGAGACAGAGAACAGACCCGGACATAAAAACAGGACAGATCTTGAAGGCCTGCTGCATCACGATTATTATCACCTGGGACAAATAGGGCTGGTAATATCGATACTTGAAGGACAGAGGAAAGCCGCTGACTGATCAGGCTTGTGCCGGGCAGATATCTGTTTTGATAATTACTGTTGCCATTTTTATCTCTGTAGTTATTTATCATTCATATATTCAACCAGATAAAAAAGTTCTGCAGGTTTTGCCTGCAGAACTTTCAGAGAATATTAGTGCGGCATAGAGAATGTATAAGAGAGGCCGCCGCCGAATTTTACAGAATTAAATTCCTGACTGTCCAGGCCGGGGTCTCCGTCTTTCTTGAATCCGTGTGTGTATTGACCCCGAACATTTACTGCAAAAGCAGGAGTAATCTGAAAGTCTACACCAAGGATACCTTCAAATGCAAAGTTCGTGGATTTCTGCTCATATCCGTCTGCTTTGACGGTGTTCCAGTCATTCTGCAGAAAATGGTTTGAAACACCTGCAGCTAATCCTGCATAGGGCTGTACCAGATCTGAATTAAGCACTTCCCCGAAATTATATACAGCACCTACAAGCACGGGTACCTGAACCAGGCTCAGATTATCATCCGCATCATAATTAGTATATCCATATCCTGATTCGGCAAACAGAGAAACACCCTGGCCTGCACCATAAGCGATGGTACCGCCGAAATAGGGGCCGGCCTGCGTGCCGCCTGAATTCGTTCCAACCAATGCAAGTCCGCTTGAACCGGCTTCAATTTTTACACTATTCTCAGGAGCCACCTGTGCAAGGTTTGATGTGATACTAAAAATGAATATTGTTATTATCATTAACGAAAGCTTCATTAACTTTTTCATTTTATTATCCTTCCTTATTTACTTTACATTATTGTATTTGTACTGATTATTATATATGGGATATCCTTTTATATTCTATAACGAACAAGTTCTGTTTTTATTTTAATTTTCTTTTGCAAAATTCGGCTGTTTACATTTCCTTTTATTTTTCTTTGTGTCATTTAGTCTTATGACAGATGAGATTTTAATTTTGGGACAAATAATTTTTTAGATATAATAATATTTTAGTGTTCTTCTTTATTCATAACAATTATTATAAAGCAGGTTTAACGATTTTTTCCTCTTCAGATTAATCATAATAAATCCTATCAAAGCCAGTGCGCTTCCTGTATAGAATACCGGATAGATTCTCATTGGTTGCGTTGGATTGAAAAAAAATGCTGCCAGAAATATGTGAAATGAAAAGGCTCTGTGTAAAAATCAATGTAGGAGAAGAGGATTGGGTAAAGAATTGATAGGAACAGTAATTGAAGAAGAAAAAAGACAGGGTCTAAAAAAATGAAATTAGATACTTATCAAAAATGAGTATCTTCCCTACCCTTTGCATAAAAAAGATCCAACAGTCTCATTATTCATTTCGGGAAAAGAGAAGAGCTCTTCATCAATATGCTGGAAAGATAAATCCCTATCAATTCAGCTCAAATATTCCCTGATCAATTCTTTGGTTTTTTCAACGTCACCAAAAGTTAGCATCAGTATTTCCAATATTATTTTCTATATGAGCTCCTTAAAATTGTATTTATTATAATTTATCCAGGATCGGGCACCGCCTTGTTATTCTCGAAATGGATCGGCATTGAAACATGCTCGTGCGCAATTAGCCAGCCGCCCTCGTACTTGCGGAAACATGCCGTATAGCGAACCCGGGAATCGATCTGCTGTCCGTTTTTCAACTTTCCAAGCAGCCGGTTGTAGCTGGAGGCAAATGCAACATCAGCACCTGCAGTGATACTGAGTTCGTCGATCTCATATTTCAAAGGCGGCTCTATCATAGAAAAGATTTTTGTCCACGCTTCCTTCTTCTCCTCAACTCCCACATACGTCCCCTCCACATCGAAAGATAGAATATATGGAGCATAAATTGACATCACACCCTTCAGATCTATTTTGCATAATGCTTTCACATGCTCCTCCATTTTCTGCCGGATTTGAGCTTCATCGGCTGAATGTTGCAAATTGTAACTTTTTTTGTCATTGTTTACTTTTCGTTTCATTTCATGAACCTATGAGTTAAGTTAAATTTCTGCTTCAGATATTTTGAAGTATCTTCTCTTCATCCCTGGGATAATCCTTTTTGTCAATTGTATAAAGTAAATTATTAATGGTACAGTAACAATTGCCTGACAGATTCCTGTGAGCTCGAAGAAAAAATCGTTTGGCATCACATATTTTGGCGGGGGAAACATCCGCTGCAGTGTATAGTACCCTGTCCCGGCAAAAAAAACACATTTTTAGGCAGATGGTTATAAACCCTTCAAAAAATCCAATCGCCATTACGGAAACAATCAAAGTTACACCCCAAAACATCCATTGCATTATCTTTTTGTACTCACATTGTTTATCAGCAGTCTTACTAACTACTGAGGTAAATATTATGATGGGAATGCTGGCAAGTACTACATGCATCCTCCAGGGTGTATTGTATAGAATTGCACCATACATTTGATATAGTGTTGTCGATGTCATAAGCATATTACTTTAATATGCTGAATTCTTTACCAATCAATTATAGTCGTAAATTGATATAATTCTCCCATCCATTCTCATTATTAATATTTTAGATTCTGTTAATTTTTTAATTATTAGCAACGAAGTCCAATATGTGTATTTAGCTGATTGGCAACATCGTTAATAACTTGTTTTCACATTAGCAACAAACGGAACATCAAGAATTGGACACCAAGGAGAGTAACGAAAGGGTTGTTATAATCACAAGGATGAAAAGATAGTTCGTTGAAGCAGCGCTAAAAGAGGGTTGATTTATTTTTGACTGACTGTTAAGCCGATTCGTGTTCCCGGTTGATTCTCATACCCCAGCTCACTTTCGCTGATTTATTCGATCAATTTTCATCGAGATACTCTGTTTTTCAGTCTGAGTTTTTGCGAGTGTATACGCCTTCTGAAAATGTTCTTCCGCTTTTTCATTGTTTATGTTTGTGTATAGTTCACCCAGCAATGCAAAATAAAAATGATTATCCGTCAAATTTAATTTTTCAGCTTCGATAATTGCTTCTTCTTTTCCGCGCGCCTTTGAGAGTGCAAATGTTCTGTTCAGCGCTGCCATAGGCGAATATTCTATCTGCAGGAGCTTATTGTAGAGCTGCAGAATATTTTCCCATTTATCTTCGGTGACGGATTTTTTTGTATGCCAGAATGCTATCCCTGCTTCGAGGTGATATTTTGACGCGTAACTGCCGTCTGCCGAGCAATTGAGGAAATATTCTCCTTTACGGATTAAATCCGGGTCCCATAAAGCAGTCCTCTGGTCATCATACAATATCAGTGTCCCGTTTTTATCAAAGCGTGCATCGAACCGGGAAGCATGGAAGCACATCAGAGATAGTAACGCGTTCACCTGGGGCTTGTTCGTGTATTTATTTTCGACAAGCATATAACAGAGCCTCATTGCATCGAGGCAGAAATCTTTCCGGAGAGTTTTGTTCTGACTTACTGAATAATATCCTTCGTTAAACAGCAGGTAGATTGTTCTCAAAACAATCTCCAGCCGGTTCTCAATCTCTGCCGGACCGGGAAGTTCAATCTTGACTTTTTCCTGCCGCAGTTTTTCTTTTGCTCTGAACAGTCTTTTATTAATCGTTTCTTTGTTTGTCAGGAATGCATCCGCAATTTCTTCTATGCCGAAACCGCAAAGGATCCTGAGCGATAGCCCGATTTGCGCCTCTGGCGAAATGGAAGGATGACAGATGGCAAACATCATCTGGAGCTGACTGTCGTTGATATTCTGCGGAGATAAATCGAGTTCATTCATATACGATCCGGGTAAATCGTTTTTTAGTTCCGGTGCGATTTTGTCCTCAAAGGTAGAAGCACGCTGCAAATGATTCTTTGCTTTATTCTTTGCTACAGTATAAAGCCATGCAGCCGGGTTCGGCGGAACCCCTTTGAGACCCCACGTTTCCGACGCAGTCAGGAATGTATCCGCAGCAATATCTTCGGCGATCTCCATTTGTTCGAATCCAAACCGTCTGCAAAGTACGGAGACAATTTTCCTGTATTCTGTTCTGAATAAACCGGGTATTAACTCATTTTCTGTCATACAAAAAGGTTAATAGAGATATCTAAAAATTATTCAATTTCCAGCTGATCGATTTCTCTTACCTCAACGTTTCCACCATCCTTCAAAACAGGACATCCTTTGGCTATCTCAACGGCATCTTCATATGAAGGGGCTTTAATAATGGAATAGCCGCCGACTGATTCTTTTATTTCGGAATAGGGACCATCGGTAATTACGTTGTATGGTTTTACAACTTTGCCGGAGGAAGCCAGGCGGTTGCCCCTGTCGAATAATTTATCCTGTGCTGCTATTCCGCCTATCCAGTCCATCCATTTTTTTGTAGTAGCCTGCATTTTTTCCGGGGAATGCAAAGGCAGGTTCTTAAAATCGTTTCTGAATATCAAGAGGAATTCCTTCATCTTTTTCTCCTTTTAGTCTGATCACGTTTAATTTTAACAATATTTCTAAAAAAGCATCTGCGGGAGTATAGTCCCAAAGTTAAATCAATTATTTATTTCCCGGCTGATTGCGCCCTGGATTCAAAAAATAATTTAACTGCGGTCTCCTGTTCTGTGACGCTGGTAACAATTTCTCCCGCGACAGCCGCTTGCAGGATTTTCTGATCCCTGCACTACACTGGTATAACAAATGAAATTCTGATAATTGGACACGGCAGATTATTATTTTTAATCCGGTAATTCTTCACAAAGAAATCCGAAGCTCTTAATACTGCCTACCACATCCTTTACTTCAATATCATCGCCGATTATCCTGACAACCTTATCTTTATCTTCAAGATCTATAGTACACTCATTTATCCTATAGCTATCGTCCAGCCTGTTTCTAACCGTACTGAAATCGTCGCTGTTGTTTATATCGGTCTTTAAAATTAACATCTCCATTTCATACCTCTGTTCATTTATCTATACTCTGCTAAAAATATTTTATCAACTGAATAATTTAATTTTCAATTTTAATTTATTTGGTAATGCAGTAGTTTAAATTGAATTTAATTATTGTTTATCGGAGCAAATTGTCCCACCTTATAAGTACCGACAACAGGCTTAAAAGCAATATTTATCCTGTTATAACTGTTTATGGCATTGACAGTTATAGTTAGATCTATCAGCTCTTCCTCACTAAACTGCTCCCGGGCTTTTTCAAATACACTATCAGGCACCTCACATTTATTAACTGCTTCTGCCCAGGCGAGTGCTGCCCGTTCGCGATCCGAAAAAAACGGAGTTTCTCTCCAGGCATCCATAACATAAATACGCTGTTCGCTTTCACCCTCTGCACGCAAATCTTTTGAATGCATATCGAGACAGTAAGCGCACCCGTTTATCTGCGAAATTCTATACTCCAACAGGTGAAGCAGCGGCTGTTCGATGCGTGATTTGGCAAGGTAGACGCCTATAGGATACATAGCTTTCATTGCGTCTTTTCCTTTTTCCATAAAATTTATTCTCTGTTTCATTGTTAAATCTCCTGAATTCATTTTTGTTTTTAATTCGATCTTCATTACCATAACAATTGAGATTGAGGAAATTGGACAATCTATACAGCTTTTTTTGTAGAGCGATTCGCTGAATCGCTTAATATTATAGCGACCCCGCCGTTCTCGGTGCAGGAACACGATTTCGCTCTACTGGATACAAATACATTGTGAAATATTAATTGTTTATTCTGGTGAAGAATTAATAATAATATAATAAGCATTTAAATTTATTTATTTATATTACCTGCCTGAATTCCCCAAAGTTGAAATTTTACAGACCGATTGCAGAGCGGTTCGGCGAATCGATTAATGTAGAGCGATTCGCTGAATCGCTTAATACTATAAGCGACCCCGCCTTTGTCAGGGTAAGCCTTGGCTTGGGCGGGGTACAACATTGTTTCGCTTGACATCATGTATAGCGATTCGCTGAATCGCCTGAAATAATAGGCGACCCCGCCGTTCTCGGGGCAGTAACACCGTTTCGCTTTGCATGCATGGAGTTTCGATTGAGTTGTCGCAAAAGGCACCTTAAGTTGCCGGATTCACACCTTTTAGGTTCCATTAATTGGTTTTATTTTTATGCTGGATCTATCGAGATAAAAATAATTACGAAATCTGTTAACTATTTAAAAATAGGACAAAGGATTTGTATGCCCGATTCTTTCAGGAAATTAATATTTATAATTTTTCTTTTAATGCTGAACTGTATTCCGGTCAGTATTGGTCAGAGTATTGTAAATCCCGACAGTGCCCTGCAGATTATTCTGTATAATCTTACAGGTGAAAAACTAACACTATCCCAGGCAGAGGAATATGCAAAAGAAAATTCAACATCATATAAACAGGCTGAAGCAAGGTACATGGCTTCTCTGGGTTCTCTACGGAGGGAAAGAGGGAAATTTGATCCGGTATTTTTTCTGAATCTGAATTATAACGATCAGAAAATTCCGGCAGCTTCTTTCTTCTCGGGCGCTTCAGTGCTGGCGACGCAGGAGACTGATTTTTCGACGGGCCTGCGTCTTGATCTGCCGATAGGGACAAAGCTGGAACTTGCACTTAGTTCATCCAACCTGAAGTCCAATTCTTCGTTTGCTTTTCTGAATCCTGAATACGATGCAGTCGGTTCTGTATCATTGCGCCAGCCCCTTTTAGAAGGATTTACAGCTTCTGCCCGGAAAGAGCTGAACCAGGCTGAACTGGAGACCGAATCATATAAAGCCGGGTACGACCAGGAAGGCCTTAACCTGAACTCTGCGGTGGGGCAGGCATATTGGAATCTGTATGCTGCTGAGCGTGATTATGCTGTGCAGAAACTTACACTTGAACGTGCAGAATCTCTGCTTCAGGAAGCTCAGCTGAGAGCGAAGGCAGGACTAATAGGTCCAAACCAGGTGGCAAATGCACAGACCTTCCGGGCGGAACAAAAACTGTTAATGATTGACAGCGAAGAACAGCTTGATACACAGTCGGACAAGTTTGCGGTTTTAATAGGAAAGCGTCCCGGTGACGATCTCACCCGGTTCATAACTACGGATGATCCTCCCGATGAATTTGCAGATGCATCTGTTGATGACCTGGTTGCACATACATTAGATAATAATCTTGACCTGAAGGCTGCCGGAAAACAGGTGGAAATTATGAAATCTTTAGCCGGCGCTGCAGCATGGCAGGCGCTTCCCAGTGTCGATTTTGTTGCTTCGATATCAAGCAATGCACTGGGCGGATCTGCGCAGGATGTTTTTTTCGGCAGCGACACATTACGCTCATCTAATTCAGGAACTTATAGCGATGTCCTATCTGAAATATTTAAACGGAAATATCCCGGCTGGAGCGTGGGAGTGGAAATTTCACTACCGATCGGACTGAGAACGGGACTGGGTGAAGAGGACAGGCTTGAGGCCGGTCTCTACGGGGCAAAGCAGAGTTATATTGAATTAGCACGCAGTCTCGAGCAGCAGGTCAGGACATCCTACAGGGAGCTTGTTCATGGAAATGAAAGAATAAAAGCAGCCAGGGAAGGTGTGGATGCAGCACAGGAGCAGGTAAGGATCGGGTTAATAGAATTTAAGAACGGAAGACTTTCAGCATTTGAGCTGGTAAGGTTAAGCCAGGACTTTGCCGTGGCCCAGCAGCGCTATTCAGATGCCCTGGTAAAAACCGTGAAAGCTGTATCCGATTTAACGCAGTTAACTTCGGGATATTATCCCGGCGGGATGCAATAAAAGATTATAAAAACGAAAGGTAAATAGATGAATTTAAAATATTTCAAACATGGATGGCTGTACCCGGGGCTTGTGATGGCTGGTCTGCTGCTGCTTTTCGGTGGATGTTCAGATGAACAGGGTCCCGCGGGCGGATTTCAAATGCCCCCTACCCCGGTTGAAGTAACGGATGTTAAGGCTCAGAATGTGGCCGACAAATTTGAGGCAGTCGGTACTATTGAAGCAATAGAAGGAGTTACTATAGTTTCCGAGATAGACGCCGCTGTTGTAAGTCTCCCCTTCGATGAAGGCAGTTACATCAAAAAAGGGGACCTGATTGCGCGGCTTGATGATTCACAGCTCTCTGCAGAAGTCAACAGGACTGAAGCATTATACAACCAGGGTAAGGCAGCCTACAACCGTGTAAAGATAATCGTCGACCAGAAAGCGGGATCGCAGCAGGATCTTGACGATGCCCTTGCGAATCTGAAAGTTGCTGAAGCAAACTTCGAGCTCGCAAAAGCGCGGCTTGCCAAAACACGGATTATTGCTCCCTTCGACGGGTTTATCGGTGCTCGAAAGATCAGCGTGGGTACTTTTTTACGCACCGGTCAGGAGATAACCGAGCTCGCAAATCTTAACGAGATCCGGGTCATTTTTTCTGCACCGGAGAGATATCTTGCACAGCTGAAGAAGAATGCGAAAGTTGTTGTTACATCAACTGTATTTCCCGACTATAGCGTTGCAGGTAAAATCATTGCTATCGAACCTATACTGGATGCTGAAACACGTAATGTAAACATTACTGCCAGGGTACAGAACCCGGGACAAAAATTCCGTCCCGGTATGTCGGCAAATGTGGCTGCCATCTTAAGTGAAAATCCGGATGCGCTGACAGTTCCAAACGAAGCTGTATTTGCCAACGGCGATCAATCGTTTGTATATGTGGTGAAAAAGGATAGCACAGTCTCGGCTGTACCTGTAACACTTGGAATGCAGACGCCTAAAATTGTGGAAATTACCAGCGGGCTGACGGACGGGAGCCTGATTGTAAGAACAGGTCATCAGAAACTATTTGACGGCGCAAAAGTAATGCCCGTAAATTCCGGTCCGGCCGCTGCCGGCAACAAATAAAATTGATAATGCATAAATGATATATTCATCAGACACCAGGAGTTTTTAAAATGAAGCTTAGTGAAATTTCTATACGACGCCCGGTATTTGCAACGGTGATGAGTCTTGCAATCCTGTTGTTCGGTATCATCTCTTTTACCCAGCTTCCGGTAAGGGAATACCCGGATATTGATCCGCCCGTGATTTCTGTAGTTACTCTCTACAGGGGCGCTAGTTCAAATGTAGTTGAGACTGAGATAAGTGATATTATGGAAGAGCAGTTCGCCACGCTCGAGGGAGTAAAGACAATCACTTCCTCCAGCCAGGAAGGCGGTTCGGTAATTACAATTGAGTTTGAACTTAACCGTGATGTTAATGAGGCGGCTAATGATGTGCGCGACAGAGTTTCGCGTATACGCGGAGCACTGCCGCAGGAAATTGACGACCCGGTTATATCGAAGGTTGATGCAAATGCACAGGCCATTGTGTGGCTGGCTCTTTCAAGTACGCAGTATTCGGGACTGGAACTATCTGATTATGCCGACAGGGTTTTGAAAGAAAAAATTCAGAGGATACCGGGAGTCGGCTCTGTAATCATCGGAGGCGAGCGAAGATACGCAATGCGCGTGTGGCTCGATCCCTTAAGAATGGCAGCTCATGGTCTAAGTGCTCAGGATATAGAAAGCGCTGTAAGGTCGGAGAATGCCGAAATACCGGGAGGACGGGTCGAAGGAACGCAGCGCGAGTTTGCTGTACGAACACGGGGGGATCTGGATACGCCCGAACAATTCGCAGCCATTATAGTATCGCAGAAAGGGAATGATATTGTGAGGCTCCACGATGTGGCTGATGTGGAAGTAGGAGCCGAAGACGAACGGACCATTGCGAGATGGAACGGGAACCTGGCTGTGGGTCTTGGTATTGTAAAGCAGTCGAAGGCAAGTACTGTGGATGTTGCATCAAATATCATCAGCAGGCTGCCCGAATTAAGAAAACTGCTGCCGGCAGGGATGAAACTTGAAACTGCATTTGACAGTTCTGATTTTATTAAGGAATCAATTTCAGAAGTTGAGCAGACGTTGCTCATTGCTTTAATACTTGTTATTCTTGTGGTATTCGCATTCCTCAAAAGTTTCAGGGCCACAATAATTCCCTCTATTGCCATACCTATTTCTATTATAGGCGCACTGGCCGCCGTTTATTTTGCGGGATTTACAATTAATATTCTAACACTGCTGGGGTTAGTGCTTGCCATCGGACTTGTTGTTGACGATGCAATTATAGTACTCGAGAATATATACCGTCATATGGAGATGGGAAAATCGCGCTGGCAGGCCGCAATGGATGGAAGTAAGGAAATTGGGTTTGCAATCATTTCTACAACGATTACCCTCGTTGCGGTGTTCATTCCCCTGGCGTTCCTTTCAGGAAATGTTGGAAGATTATTTAATGAGTTCGGCATTGCGGTAGCCGTCGCTATTTTAATTTCCGGTTTTGTAGCTCTTACACTTACCCCGATGATATCTTCGCAGATATTGCGGCCGCTTCATGGTACAGGCAAAAACTGGGCATCAAGATCGTTCGACAGCTTCTTTGAATGGCTGAACAGGAAATA
>Ga0075277_1000001_pt1 | contig 15575 bp, 15 predicted proteins | sample SF_Rice_10C_0N_1_FD_69771 | JGI IMG/M metagenome (GOLD analysis project Ga0075277, IMG submission 69771) | Rice paddy soil microbial communities from Twitchell Island, California, USA - SF_Rice_10C_0N_101 | ecosystem: Environmental > Terrestrial > Soil > Paddy field/soil | place: USA: Twitchell... | reverse complement strand
GACTGCTATTCTACAAGGGGATTTCCATTATGAAAAAATAAACGGAAGACCTGATGCAAACGGAGAATTAAAACTTCTGAACGGTTCTACCCTTGAATTTCTAAAGACGTTTGAGGCAGACGGAAGTATAAAATTTGAAAATCAGCTTGATAACCCATATCTTGACATCACTGCAACTTATACTGATTATTATTATCCGGCCGGGGATTCAATCTCCAACAATGAAGTTAAAGTGGCTGTTAAAATTACAATTAAAGGTTTCCTGAAAGATCTCGGTAAGAACCTGGTGCAGAATCAGAATAATATTGCTGTATATTACGGGGCGAATAATATTGATAACAACAATCCCGATCCCACAAAGACAGCTTCGGATGCTGTACTCTTCATTCTCGCCGGGAAATTTACCGAAGGTGCAACCCAGCAGGACAGGAATGCTGCTGCATCAACAGCGGCCGCTCTTGCCGGTTCGGTAGTTGGGGGATTTTTAAATAAACAGTTCGGAGATATTATAAGGAGGGTTGAACTGCGACAGGTAGGCACTGTTACTAAATTTAACCTGGTTGGGAAAGCCGGCGATATACAGTATTCTGTGGGAGGCACCACCAACGTTTTTCAGGATATTTCCCAGGCTAATGTAAAACTTGAATACCCGATAACTAATCAGCTGCTGCTGAGGTTGGAGCGTAAACAGTCTGTAACAGAAACATCAACCAATATTAATGAGATGATAAACGAACTTGGTCTTAAATATATATTTGAGTTTTAATGAAGAAAAAAATTATAGCGTTATTCAGAAAAAATCCCGGTAAAGGATTTAAAAACAAAGAGATTGCCAGTGTATTAAATATTACTGAAGATCACGAATACAGCTCTTTAAAAGCTGCGGTCTACAAGCTCTATGAAGAAAACTTTCTTTCCCGGGTCGGCAAAAAATATTTTCTTAATCAATCTCCTTCTACAAACACAGTTACTGGTGTTCTTGAATTGACCCAGTCAGGTTATGGATTTGTCATACTAAAAAATTCAGGTCTGGGAGATATTTTCATAGCTGCGCGAAATCTCGGAACTGCTTTTCATGGAGATACTGTAGAGGTAGCATTATTTGCTCATAAGAAAAGAAAGAACATAGAGGGGCAGGTCATTAATGTTGTTAAGAGAAAAAGAGAGGAAATTGTTGGTACGCTTAAAAAATCTCATTCCTTTTATTTCATTAAGCCTGACGACAATAAAATCCACCGGGATATTTATATCAATCCCGACAAAATTAAAGATGCAAAAGTTGGGGATAAGGTAATAGCCGGCAATATTATCTGGGATACCTCAATGCTTAATCCTGAAGGAGAGATTATCCAAAGACTGGGTAAGACAGGTTCTTTTGACGCGGATATTGCCTCAATTGCAAAGGAGTTCAACCTCCCATACAGATTTCCGCCGGAGGTTCTTAGCCAGGCAGAAACAATAGCGCTGAAGATTTCCGCAGATGATATAAAAAAGAGATTGGACTACAGGAATAACATTGTTTTTACTATCGATCCTGTGGATGCGAAAGATTATGATGATGCTCTTTCGATTGAAAAACTTCAAAACGGTAACTATGAAGTTGGAATTCATATCGCAGATGTAAGCAATTATGTGCCGGTGCATTCAGAACTTGATAAAGAAGCTTTAAAGCGTGGAAATAGTGTATATCTGGTCGGCAGGGTAATCCCGATGCTGCCGGAAAGGCTATCTAACAATGTCTGTTCGCTTGTTCCAAATGAGGATAGGTTAACTTATTCAGTAATTGCTGAGCTGACAAATCGGGGGAAACTGGTTAATTACAAAATCAAAAAAAGTGTAATCAACAGTAAAAGACGATTTACCTACGAAGAGGTGCAGGAGATAATTGATAAAGGAGAAGGTGAGTTTAACGATGAGATATACCAGCTTAATAGTCTTGCTCAAACTTTAAGAAAAAAGCGAATGAGAACAGGCAGTATCGATTTCTTTACCCCGGAAATCCGCTTTGAGCTTGATGCAAACGGGAACCCGGTCAGCATTCAGAGGAAAGAGATAAAACAGAGCAATATGCTGGTGGAAGAATTTATGCTTCTTGCAAATAAAATCGTTGCTGAGCATATTGCCTCACCGCAAAAAGGCGATATTCATCCTTTTATTTACAGGATCCACGATCTGCCTGATAATGAAAAACTTCAGGAATTCTCGCGCTTTGTTAAATCTTTAGGTTATACTTTTAATCCCAATTCAGCATCCAAATCAAAAGAATTCCAGGTATTAATGCAGATGGTAAAAGGAACGGAGGAAGAAGGGGTTATAAACGAATTAGCTATCAGGTCGATGGCAAAAGCAGTATACTCTGCAAATAATATAGGTCACTATGGACTTGGTTTCAAATACTATACTCATTTTACATCACCTATACGAAGATATGCAGATCTATTAGTTCACAGGTTATTGTTCGGATACCTGGATAAGAAAGGGAAAGAGAAATATTCGTATAATACACTTGAAGATTTAAGCGATCACATTTCTGTTACAGAAAGGAATGCTGTTGATGCGGAACGGTTATCTGTCAAAATGAAACAGATTGAATACCTGAAAGATCATCTTGGAGAAGAATTCCATGCAATTATATCGGGAATTACTCATTTTGGAATATTTGTTAAAGTTACAGATATTCTTGCAGAAGGTCTTATCCGGGTAAGGGATTTGGAGGGAGATTTTTACGTTTACGATGAAAGAAAATATTCATTAATTGGTAGAAGAACCAAAAAACAGTTCCGTCTGGGAGATAAAGTTCAGGTTAAACTGGTTCGGGCAGATCTTGAAAAATCAGAATTAGATTTTATAATATGCGAATAAAGGCACCAGAAGGTTAAACTCAATGTTAACAAAAACTAAATTATTTATAGGAATAATTCTTATACTGCCATCCCTGGCTTTCGCCCAGTTTGGTAAGAATAAAGTACAGTATAAAGACTTCACTTGGTATTATATCCAGTCTGACCATTTTGACATTTACTTCACCAACGGAGGCGATAATCTGGCAGAATTCACATCAAAGGAAGCTGAGTCCTCCCTTGCCTCTATTCAGAAAAGTTTTGATTACAGGATAAATAACCGGGTTTCAATAATTGTATATAATTCCCAGAATGATTTTCAGGAAACGAATATAACTGATCAATATCTAAGTGAAGGAATTGAAGGCTTTACCGAACTTTTTAAGAACAGGGTAGTGATCCAATTTATGGGTTCCTATAAGGAATTCCGTCATCTTATTCATCATGAGCTTACCCATGCGGTAATTAATGATATGTTCTATGGTGGTTCTATTCAGAATATAATTTCGAATAATATAACAGTTAATCTTCCCGGCTGGTTTAATGAGGGCATGGCTGAATATCAATCTTTAGGCTGGGATATAAATACAGATATGTTTATCCGCGATGCAGCAATAAGTGAGTACCTCCCGGATATTCAGAACCTCGGCGGATATTTCGCATACCGCGGCGGACAGGCTGTATTCTATTATATCGCCAAGAAGTATGGTAAAGAAAAGATAGGGGAACTTATTAATAAAGTTAAAGGATCTGGAAGCGTTGAGGAGGGCATAAGGGCTTCTATAGGTCTAACTCTGGAAGAGCTGAATGAAAGATGGAAAAAGGATATCAGGAAAACTTACTGGCCTGATGTTGCAATAAGGCAGGATCCGGATGAATTTGCCAAACGTTTAACAGATAACCGGAAATCAGGAGGCTTTTATAATACAAGTCCCGCTCTTTCTCCACAGGGTGATAAAATTGCTTTCATCACTGACAGAAACTATTATTTTGATGTTTACCTGATGGATGCAATTGACGGCAAGATAATTAAAAAATTGGTTGCTGGGAATAGAACTCCTGACTTTGAAGAACTGAATATCATTACTCCTAGCCTGACATGGTCGCCCGATGGCGAAAAGATTGCGCTTTCAGTTAAAAGCGGCGGTTATGATGTTATATACCTGATTGATGTAGAGAGTGAAGATAAAGATGTAATTGATGTTCAGCTTGATGGAATTCAAAGCGTTAACTGGTCACCCGATGGAAATAAACTTGCTTTTGTCGGTCATACTGCTAAAGAATCTGATATTTATATGTATGATTTAGTGACTCAAAAACTTGAAAATCTCACAGATGATATCTTTTCAGACAAAGATCCTGCATGGACACAGGATAGTAAAAAATTATATTTCGTATCCGACCGTGAAAATAATTTAGATGCAAAGAAACTTTCTAAATCATTCAAAATATATAATTTCAATTACGGCCGGAACGATATCTACGATATCGATGTTAAAAGCAAAGAAATCTCGCGTGTAACTGCTACTCCGGATGATAATGAGTCGTTTCCTGTTGTTGGGCCGGAAGGAAACAAGCTTTTATTCATTTCAGATCAAAACGGAATTAACAATATTTATAAACTTGATCTGGACAAAAATGAAACTGCAGTACCTGTAACCAATTCGTTAGATGGTCTTTACCAATTATCATTATCCAAAGACGGCAAAAAGCTTGCTTTCTCTTCTTTATATGAGGCAGGTTTCAACATCTTTCTTCTAAACAACCCATTTGACATAAACCTGGATGAAAAGGAGCTCACTCCCACCAAGTATGTGGCAGGATTAAGGAAACCTGATAACAAAGCTGACGAAGATACCCTCGTATTTGAAAATGCTCAGAGAGAAAAAGATGATTCGGAAAAACTTTCCTTTTATACAGGGAAGTATGTGGATACTACCAATGTGTATGGAGACTCAGTAAAAATCGATTTCAATAATTATGTGTTCGGAGGCAATTCATCGCTTAATATCGATTCAACTGATTCAGTCAATCAGAAATTCAATCTTACAGACAACCTGGATTCGCACGGAAATTATAAAGTAAATAAATACAAAATCACTTTCTCACCTGATATAATTTACGCTAATGCCGGATACAGCTCTCTTTACGGACTTCTGGGAACAACGGTACTGTCTTTCAGTGATGTTTTAGGAAACCATAGGCTTGTCGGGGTTACGAGTCTGCAGATAGACCTTAAAAACAGTGATTACGGATTAGCCTACCAGTACCTTGCGGAGAGGATGAATTACGGTCTCGAAGGATTTCACACTGCAAGATTTCTCTTTCTTTCACGGGGTATCGGGACAAACCTGTTCCGGTTCAGAAACTTCGGAGCAATCGGTTCATTAAGTTATCCACTGAATAAATTTTATAGGGTTGAAGGCGCCTTAAGTTATTTGAATGTATCAAGTGAAAACCTTGATAACCCGGGCGAACCAACTGAAAAAGTTTCATACCTTATCCCGACTGTTAGTTTTGTCCATGATAATGTACTCTGGGGATATACTTCTCCTATTGACGGAACAAGATACCGGTTTGATCTTTTCGGATATCCCGGATTTTTTGATTCAAATAAAAGTTTCTACTCCCTGCTCGGAGACTACCGTACTTATTTTAAAATGGGTGATTTTTATTCATTTGCATTCCGTTTATCAGGAGGATATTCCGGCGGCAGGAATCCTCAGCGGTTCTTTATCGGCGGGATTGACAACTGGATTAATCGCAGTTTTGCCACAACAGAAATCCCAATAAATTCGGCTTCTGATTTTGCCTTCCTTACTGCCGGACTGCCGTTACGCGGATTTGATTACGCGGAGCGGATAGGTACGAGATACGGATTGATGAACCTGGAATTCCGTTTTCCGCTGATCAGGTACCTCGTTACAGGTCCTTTGCCGATATTATTTAGTAACATACTGGGTGTTGCTTTTGCAGATATTGGCGCCGCCTGGAATAAAAATCATGATTTAAGATTTTTCGAAAGAAATGCTTATAACAATGTGGTAAGCCGTGATCTATTAATGGGAACCGGTGTGGGCGCCAGGTTATACTTCCTATATTTTCTCCTCAGGTTTGATGTTGCCTGGCCGTATTATGTGGATACTTTTGGTAAGCCCAAATTTTATATTTCCCTTGGGGCGGATTTCTAATTTACGGGTGTCTTTAAGAGACGCCCGTTTTCGGCTTATAAATTCAATTATCCTTTTTTTCAGCAGGTTTGCTGCCGGAAGTTTCTTTTTTACCCGGTTTGGTATTTTTATAATCAGTCTGGTAGAACCCCGTCCCTTTAAATATGGGACCTGACCCGGGGCCGATCAATCTTTTCACTATTCCATTGCACTTCGGACATATCTTAACAGGTTCGGCACTCATAGTCTGAAATAATTCAAACACATATCCGCACTCCGTACATTTATAATCATACGTGGGCATTAATTTTTATCTCCTGATAAATTAAACTTAAAAAACTTAATGAAAATATTAAAAATTTTCTATAATTTATTTTGTTGTTTTTTTGATTTATGATAAAAGTATTTTTGTTCCGTCAATAATGAAAAAATATCTTCTTATAGTTATTCCGCTTTTGATAGCTTTCCAGGGCTGTCTCAATTATATCCAGGATATTAATCTCTTCGCCGATGGTTCCGGTAAGCTGAGAATAACCTACTGGATGAAAATGCCCGATAATGAAAATCTCAAAATACTTGATAAAATCGGATTATTTAACGCAGATTCCATAACGAATCAGTTCTCTTCCAAATATAATAAAATAACCGATGTGGAAGTCCATACCGACTCGACGGACAGCACAACTCATGCAAAGATTGAAATGACCTTTAATCACATTGACTCCCTTAATTATACCAAAGCCTTTTCGGATGCACACTTTTCTCTTGAGGACGGAGCTGCTGGGCAAAAGGTATTTACCCAGTTCATTCCTCCTATCGCGACAGGTTTCGGGTTCGATGGAAGTGAGTTCAAGGTGACTTATAAATATACGTTTGGCGGGGATATAATAACGCATAATGCGACGAGAGTTGATGGCAGGGTTCTGATCTGGGAATATAACATTTCTGAAATCGGCAGTGGAAAGACTATCTCCGTGACCTTTAAGCCCTATAAATTGAAAGAAACGCCTTACTGGATTTATTATCTCTCAGGATTGGTGCTTCTTATTGTAATTATATTTTTATTCAAGAAGAAAAAAGACTAAAAAGAGCATTTTTTCCAAATAATTCCCTACAATGGTATAAATGATTTTATTGACATGCCATAGTGTTTTAATTATATTTACTTTCTATGTTTTAAATAGAAAATCGGGTTATGGCTGCAAGCGATTATAAAATTTTTTCTGGTAGTTCCAATAGACCTTTAGCTGAAAGAATTGCTCACACACTTGATAAGCCGCTTGGTTCTCTTGAGTTAAAAAGGTTTAGTGATGGAGAAATATGGGCCAAATATGGAGAGAATGTTCGCGGATGTGACATCTTCTTAATACAGTCCACCATCCCCCCGGCAGAAAACCTCCTGGAATTACTTATTATGATAGATGCTGCTAAAAGGGCATCTGCGAAAAGGATAACGGCAGTTATTCCTTATTTTGGTTATTCCCGGCAGGATAGAAAAGATCAGCCGAGGGTTTCTATTAGTGCAAAGCTCGTAGGAAACCTGATTACAGTAGCCGGAGCTGACCGTATTATGACAATGGATCTGCACGCACCGCAGATACAGGGATTTTTTGATATCCCGTTTGACCATTTATACGGATCACCGATTTTCATAAATAAGTTTGAAGAAATTAAGTCAAATCTTGTTGTGGTTTCTCCCGATGTCGGGGGAATTAAGGTTGCAAGATCTTATGCTAAACGGCTTCATGCAAACCTGGTTGTTATTGATAAACGAAGACCCATTCAGAACCAGGCTGAAGTTGTGAATATTATAGGTTCTGTTGAAGATAGAGATGTTCTCATTGTTGATGACCTGATAGATACTGCCGGCACTTTCGTTGGTGCAGTTGAAGCTTTGAAGCAGAAAGGTGCGAAGGAGATTTATGGTGCGATCACACATCCTTTGCTTTCTGGAAAAGCAATTGAAAGAATAGAGGCTTCTGATCTTAAAAAATTATTCGTATCCGATACAATTCCTTTAAAGAGAAATTCGGATAAAATAGAAGTTCTTACCGCATCTGAAATTTTTTCAGAAGCGATAAGAAGAACATTTAATAATGAATCAATTAGTTCACTTTTCGATGTAGATAAAAGTTAAAATTAGTCCTGGAGTTTATAAATGGAAAAATCGATATTAGAAGCAGAAGTCAGAGAGATAGGAAGCAAACAGGCCCGTAAGCTCGTTAGAAATAGCGGTAAAGTACCGGGCATTTATTATTCAAAACACGATTCGCCGGTTCACCTGGCTGTTTCCGAAAAAGCAATTAACCCCCTTGTTTATACAGCTGAAACACATTTGGTTTCGTTAAAAGTTGACGGGAAAGAACTTGACTGTGTGATAAAAGATGTCCAGTTTGATCCAATTACAGACAGAGTTGTACACTTTGATCTTATAGGTTTAACTTCCGGTGAAACATTCCAACTTGAAGTCCCTGTTCAACTGCATGGTACTCCGGTGGGGATAAAAGAAGGAGGCATTGTTCAGCACCTTATCCATAAAATTGAGCTGGAATGCCTTCCCAAGGATATTCCGCAGCGCATTGATATTGACATTTCAGAACTCAAAATTGGGGATTCCATTCACGTTAAAGACCTTAAAATTGAAAATATAACATTTCTTAATCCTGAGGATTCTGTTATTGTATCTGTCTCTCATCCTAAGGTTGAAAAAGAACCGGTTGAGGGAGAAGAAGCAGCTGGAGAAGAACAAGCTGAGCCCGAAGTTATTGGTAAAGGTAAAGGCGAAGAAGAGGAAGAATAATCAAATAACAGAAATTGCGACTGATATTAGGTATTGGCAACCCCGGTAACAAGTATAAATACAACAGGCATAACGTCGGGTTTATTGTATTGGATCATCTGGCTTCATTGAATTCACTCACCTTTAAGGCGTCCGCAGGTGATTATTATATTGCCGAAAGTTCCCTTCATGAATACAATTATAAGTTGATTAAACCCACCACTTATGTAAACAATAGCGGCATCGCAGCAAAACAAGCCCTTACAAAGTATGGCCTCGACAGCCGCGATCTGCTTGTTATACACGATGATGTTAATCTGCCTTTTTCCGATATCCGGGTAAAAGCTAAAGGCGGGGACGGCGGTCATAACGGTTTGAGTTCTATTATCTGGCACTTGAATTCTGATGACTTTGCAAGGATCAGAATTGGAATCGGTAACGATTTCGAGAAGGGTTATATGGCTGATTATGTGCTTTCAGATTTTAATAAAGATGAGATAAAAACTATGGCTGAGAATTTTGAAACAGTTCACAACCTGATAAATGAATTTATCTACGGCGGGGTAAATGGATTACTCGACGCAAACAGCAGGTTATCAAAAGCGAATAAAAATTCTGACAACAAATCACAGGAGCACTAAGGAGATTTTATGGATACAATAATTTACATAATTCCTTTCTTCGGTATTCTCGGTCTTATTTATACTTATTTCAAATCTTCATGGATCAGGAAACAAGATTCCGGTACAGATAAAATGAAGAAAATTGCCGGTCATATTGCTGAAGGTGCGATGGCTTTCCTCAAGTCTGAATATAAAGTATTAATAATTTTTGTTATATGCGTGGCAATATTACTAGGCATATCAGCCGATCCCATTGAATCTTCACCTCTGATTGCAGTATCATTTCTTACAGGAGCCCTTTGTTCCGCACTTGCTGGTTATATAGGGATGCGTGTTGCCACAAAAGCGAATGTACGAACAACTCATGCTGCCAGAACGAGTTTGGGCAGGGCTCTTGAAATCGCGTTCGCCGGCGGATCTGTAATGGGTTTAGGCGTCGTTGGATTAGGAGTTCTGGGCCTCGGTACACTTTTCATCATCTACGGCAGTCTCTTCGGTGTTGGGCCTGAAGGATTACCAAGGGTAATTACAGTTATTACCGGATTTTCATTCGGAGCTTCTTCTATTGCATTGTTTGCACGTGTTGGAGGAGGAATATATACAAAAGCAGCAGACGTCGGTGCTGATCTGGTAGGCAAGGTTGAAGCCGGTATCCCTGAGGATCATCCTCTGAATCCTGCCACTATTGCTGATAACGTCGGAGACAACGTCGGTGACGTTGCAGGTATGGGTGCAGATTTGTTCGAATCCTATGTTGGTTCAATCGTAGGTACGATGGTGCTCGGAGCTGAATTTATTGCTTATCCGGAGTTTCTTGGAAAGTTCAATGGCCTTGGGGCTGTACTTCTGCCTCTCGTAATTGCGGGAGTAGGTATTATTATGTCGATCCTTGGTACCTTTTTCGTTAAAGTGAAAGAAGGAGGAGATCCACAGGCCGCATTAAACAAAGGAGAATTCGGATCTTCAATTATAATGATCGCTGCCCTTTATTTTATAATTAAATGGATGCTTCCCGAATCATGGACGCACGAAGATCCGCTTTATGGAGTAACTTATACGATCACCTCTCTTGGAATATTCTGGGCTACCGTGATCGGCCTTGTTGCAGGAGTGCTCATTGGCATCATTACAGAATATTATACAGGTACCGGAAAAGGACCCGTACTCGGAATAGTAAGGCAATCACTTACAGGTACGGCTACCAATATCATTGCTGGTATCGGGAATGGGATGATCTCTACAGCAATCCCGATTATTATAATCGCAGTTTCTATAATGGGCGCTTTCTATTTCGGCGGTCTTTATGGAATTGCAATAGCTGCTGTCGGAATGCTCTCGAACACCGGAATTCAGCTCGCGGTGGATGCTTACGGTCCGATTTCAGATAATGCTGGCGGCATAGCCGAGATGTCGGAACTGCCTAAGGAAGTAAGAAAGAGAACCGACAGACTGGATGCAGTCGGCAACACTACAGCTGCAATCGGAAAAGGCTTTGCAATTGGGTCTGCAGCATTGACAGCGCTAGCTCTGTTCGGGGCTTTTATGACTGCTGCTGATATAAAAACTATTGATATTTCAAAAGCAAATGTCATGGCGGGGTTATTCCTCGGCGGGATGCTTCCGATGCTATTTTCTGCTCTCGCCATGAAAGCTGTGGGAAGAGCTGCAATGTCTATGATCGAGGAAGTCAGGAGACAGTTCAGAACAATACCCGCACTTACGAATGCACTTAAAGTAATGCAGAAAAATGAAGGAAAAGAATTCTCAGACTGGAATAGTGAAGATAAACAGACTTTTGAAAAAGCGGAGGGTACAGCTGAATATGGCAAATGCGTTGAAATTTCTACAAAAGCCGCTATCAAAGAAATGGTAATACCGGGATTGCTTGCCGTTGCAGCTCCTGTATTTATTGGATTTGCAGGTGGTGCTGAAATGCTGGGCGGATTGCTTGCAGGTGTTACTGTAACAGGGGTGCTCATGGCCGTCTTCCAGTCTAATGCCGGCGGCGCCTGGGATAACGCAAAGAAAATGTTTGAAGAAGGTATTGAAGTGAACGGTCAGAAATACTATAAAGGCTCCGATCCCCATAAAGCAGCAGTTGTTGGAGACACTGTAGGCGATCCATTTAAGGATACTTCCGGACCATCGCTGAATATTCTATTAAAATTAATGGCCGTTGTTGCACTTGTAATTGCGCCTTTAATTAAATAAATTATCGATTAGTATAAATAAATTTATTGTATCAACCCTGCTCTCATCTGGAATGAGGGCCTAAAGACCATAGGGAGGTAGAAGTACGGATGAAAACGAATGCGTATGAAAGTGCTGTTATTATCAATGCAGCTCTGGATGATGAACAAATTGAAAACATTATTTCCCGCATAAAAGATTTCATAACTAATAATGGTGGAGATATAAGGGATGTAGAGAACTGGGGACGAAAAAGGTTGGCCTATATGATCAATAAAAGTAAGATCGGCTATTATGCAGTCTTCAGATTTAATGCCCCTACCAATATCATTTCAAAACTTGAAAGAAATTATACTCTGGATGAGCATATCTTAAGATATCTGACAATATCTTTGGATAAAGATGCTGTTGATTTTCTGGAGAAAAAGAGGAGCGATTCTCAGTCCGAAAGTGAACCAGTACCTGAGAAAGGGGAAAATCGGGAGAACGTTGCCGTAGAAAAAGATGTTTCAAAATAGCAGAATCACTAACTAACTAATGTATTGATTAAGTATGGAGGAAAACCATGGCTGAACTGAAAATGCCTGAAATTAACTATGTTATCGTTGCTGGAAATCTTACAAAAGATCCGATCTTCCGGCAGACAACTAACAATACTCCTGTCGTAAATTTTTCTATCGCTTCGAATAGAAAATATAAAGACAGCTCAAACCAGTGGCAGGAGGATGTATGTTATGTGGGCATTGTCGCATGGAATAAATTGGCTGAGAGCTGCCGGGACAGATTGAAAAAAGGATCCGCGGTATTGGTAGACGGGGAACTTCAGAGCAGAACCTGGAAATCAGAAGACGGTCATAATAGAAGTATTGTTGAAATTAAAGCCAGAAGAATTCAGTTCCTTAATAAAAGAGGCAAACTGAATGAACATGATAACGGTCTCGATGAAGAAGAACCCCTTGCAGAAGAGGATGCTGTTGATTATACAGAAGACTCTTTCGATAAATTTTTATCAAATGAAGAATCAGATCTTATAAAGTAAAGACAAGGTAGATAATGAAAAAAGAAATAAGAACTAAAAAAGTCTGCAGGTTTACACAGAATAATGTTAAGTATATCGATTATAAAGATGTGAAGCTCCTCCAGAGATATACTACCGAACAAGGGAAAATAATTCCTAAAAGAATAACCGGGACGAAATCAAGGTACCAGAGAGAATTGGCTATTGCAATAAAAAGAGCAAGGCATATGGCATTACTGCCTTATGTAGCAGACACTGTAAAATAGAACCAGAAGCAGGAGAAGAAATGAAAGTAATTCTTAGAGAGAATTTTGAATCACTGGGACAGATCGGTGAAGTTGTAGATGTTAAAGACGGTTTCGCCAGAAATTATCTGCTTCCCAGGAAGATTGCTTATGCAGCAATCAAAGGGAATATCCGGTCGCTTGAAGAAGAAAAGAAAAATCTTGCGAAGAAAAAGGAACAGGAAATCCGGGCGGCTGAAATACTTGGCGGCGAACTTGAAAAGGTTTCTGTTACTATTCCTGTCCAGGTAGGTGAAGAAGATAAAATATTTGGTTCTGTTACTTCCCAGATGATCAGTGATGCTCTTAAAGAAAAAGGTTATGATATTGATAAGCGTAAAATCGAGATCGATGAGACCATAAAATCACTCGGTATTTACAGCATTACCGTCAAATTACATTCAAATGTAAATGCCAAGATTAAGGTATGGGTTGTAAGAGAATAGATTCTGAATGATATTAAAAAAAAGGAAAGCAGGCGCTTTCCTTTTTTATTTTAAAGGTTCGATAAGATTATTAACTTAAATCTGTTTTTCCCGGATCATCTTTGCGATTTCAGTTGTACCGTTTTTGGAGATACCTTTGATGGCTTTCGCACTTAATTTTAGGGTTACAAACCGGTTAAGTTCCTGTACCCATATCCTTTTCTTCTGAAGGTTAGGAAGGAATCTTCTTCTTGTTCTGTTATGAGCATGCGACACATTATTTCCTGAAAGAGGACCAATGCCTGTAACCTGACATCTTCTTGACATATTATCTCTCCTGAGAACTTTCTTAGTATAAAATTAGAACAATAAATATACAAAAATATCATTAAAAAAATATAGTGATAATCAAAAAAAAGTCACTATGTTAAATCTGCAATATTCTGTCATGTTTATGTTGACAAAGATAAATTCCCTGTTATTTTTGAAGGTAAAGCCAATATTAATCTTTAATGAAAGCGCCCTTTTGTTCAGAGCACATCTTAATAACCACTTAAAAATCGTTTGAGAAAAGGAGAACTTTATGGAATATTATGAATTGCACCCGGAAACCCCACAACTTCGGTATATAAACAAGGCGGTTTCAATTCTGAAGGATGGGGGAGTAATAATATATCCTACTGATACAGTATATGGTATAGGCTGCGATATTTTTAATAAAGAAGCTTTGGAAAGGATATTCGCTATTAAAAATGACGGTAATTCTAAACTTTTAAGTTTTGTCTGCTCGGACCTTAAGGATATATCTAAATATGCCAGGGTTTCGGACTACGCTTACAGGACGATGAAGCATCTCCTCCCGGGCCCTTATACGTTTATTCTGCCGGCTGCGAAACTTGTTCCTAAAAAGCTATGGAGTAACAGAAAGACTGTCGGTATACGGATCCCTAATAATAACATTACCATGAAGCTGGTTGAAGAGCTGGGCAACCCTATAATCAGTACAAGTACAACCAACCGGAAAGGCGATGTAATTTACGACCCGTTCGAGATAAGGAATATATTCAATTCGCAGGTTGATCTCATGCTGTCGATGGGTCCTCTTATGGGAGAACAATCGACAGTGGTCGATCTTAGTGATGAAGCCCCTGAGGTGCTGCGGGAAGGCGCCGGGGATGTCAGTATGTTCGTTTATTAAAATTATCCTATACTGAATTACAAGGCTTGCCTGTCCGGCAAGCCTTTTTTATTTGCGGATAACCTGTGTTGAAGACGCCTGGGCGAGAGGCGTTAATATAACTTCATTAATATTGACGTGTTCAGGCCTGGTTGCACAGTATACTACAGCATCAGCGATATCTGCTGCAGTCAGAGGATCGAGTCCCTCATAAACTTTATCTGCTCTTTCTTTGTTTCCAGAGAATCTTACGATACTGAATTCAGTTTCAACCATTCCGGGATCAACGGTGCTTACTTTTATTCCGTGTTCAAGGCAGTCCATTCTTATTCCCTTTGTTAAAGCATTCACAGCAAACTTGGTTGCGCAATAGACATTACCGTTTGGGTAAACTTCGTGACCCGCAGTTGAGCCGATATTTATTACGTGTCCTCTTTTTCTTTCAATCATACCTGGAAGGAGATTCCTGGTGACATACAGAAGCCCTTTCAGGTTAGTATCGATCATTTCCTCCCAGCTGGCCAGGTTACCTTCATAAATTTTATCAAAACCGCGCGCAAGTCCTGCATTGTTTACCAGAATATCTATTTTATTCCAGTCTTCATCCAAACTATCAACTGCCTGTTTAACTTCATTAAAATCTCTTACATCGAGTTTGATGATTTTGGTTTTTATTCCATATGTTTTTCCAAGCCTTTCCGCCTCCTCTTTCAGTATTTCAAATCTACGCGCGGCTAATATCAGATTTGCTTTTTCCACGGCAAAGGCTTCCGCACAGGCCTTGCCGATTCCTGAACTGGCACCCGAAATGAATACAATTTTGTCTTTAAGTCTTTCCATCCTTTTCCCTGAAATTAATTTTCAAAAAAATAAATTTAGTGAAATAGTTCAGCCTCTACAAGACTATCATATAATTGAGATAGTTGATTATTACAATAGTCAGTACTGTCCGGATTAAATGCAGAGCAACAAATATTTCTGCTATTATTTTGAATTCCCACTGTGGATGAAAAATAAACAAATTCAAATAGTTTTTTTAGCAACAGCTTTTTTATAGGAGGGGGAAGCG